>JAEEGL013080992.1_pt1 | contig 93719 bp, 100 predicted proteins | sample 9134231 | NCBI WGS metagenome assembly JAEEGL01 (sample SAMN16246548, study PRJNA631951) | gut metagenome | biome: gut microbiome; feature: rumen; material: fiber-attached | host: Bos | place: Iran: Karaj | collected 2018-10 | reverse complement strand
GTATTTGTACTTTAGTTTCTAAAAAGAAAAAGCCATTTTTAGGAGAAAAGAAATTCTTTGAGCATTTTGGATTCAAAGTAGTTGATAGTATAGGAGATTATGAACTATTAGCATTACAATTTGATGATACTGAAACACCTAAATTTAATGATACTGCTAGAGCTATGAAAATTGATAATCAAGATTTTACAATTTATTATAGCAATGAATGTCCTTATGTAGAATATGAGGTTAAAGAACTTTCAGACTATGCTAAAGAAAAAAATATAAAATTGAATTTTATAAAAATAGATTCATTAGAAAAAGCCAAAAATGCACCTTGTATTTTTAATAACTGGGCTAATTTTTATAATGGAGAATTTATATCTAACACAATATTAAATGCTAATGCTTTTGAAAAACTATTAAAATAATAAATTACAATTATTATGCAAAATTTAGATACTTTTTAGATACTAAAAAAGTATAAAAATTGTTGCGTGAGAAATCAAAAAAAGTCCGAGCTTTCGGGCTTTTTTTCTATGCTTGAGAATTTCAAAAAATGAAATTATATACAAATTTAGATACAAATTGCAGAAATTTTTTGTATTTAATTTGTACCTAAAATTAAAATGAAATTCTTAAAACTCTTGAAAATACTGAAGAAAAAATGAAATTGTTCACTGTCCATAGACAGTGGAAAAATCTTGAAAAAAACAATTAAAAATGATAAAATGCTAATGGAATTGATAAATTTTATATTGAAGGGGTTGATTTGGTTGAAAAATAACTATTTAATTATACATGGAAGTTTTGGAAGTCCGTTTGTAAATTGGATTCCTTGGCTTAGAACAGAATTAGAAAAGAAAAATCTAGAAGTATATACTCCAGATTTTCCAACAGGTGTTGGATATCAAAATTATGATAATTGGTCTAAACTACTAAAAACTTATGTTGAATCTAAAATATTAAATGAAAATACAATTATCTATGCTCACTCAATTGCACCGGTTTTTATTTGTAAGTTTTTAGTTGAAAACAAAATAAAAGTTAAAAGATTAGTTTTTGTTTGTGGATTTAATAATTACTTAGGAATAAATGAAGAATATGATGCAGTAAACAAGAGTATGTATTTTGATAATTTAGAAGATATAAAACAATACTGTGATGATATAGTTTGTTATTATTCTGATAACGATCCATATGTTAAATATAATGCAGAAAAAGAATTTGCTGATACGATCTCTACTGAACAATATTGCATTCATAATGGTGGACATTTAAATACTGAATCTAATTACAATGAGTTTAAAGAATTATTAAAAAATATATAGGAAAGCAAAAATAAAAAGAAGATATAGAAGTTTTGAATCAAAGGCTTTTTAGACATATGTTAGGAGAATTGGTTTTGAAGAAAATAGATAATAAGTTAAAATTATTTATACTAGCAATCATTTTACTCATAATTTCATCAGTGTTTATTATCTTAAATGGTAATACTTATACTGTTAGAATTGATAATATGAATGAAATGAGTGGTATAGAAGATATAAATATAAAAATAGAAAATGAAAATGTTGTTAGATGTGTCGATAAAAGTTTTGAAAATGGAACTCTAAAAATAAAATTAGAATCAGTATCTAAAGGAAAAACTTATTTAGATATTGATAGTGATGAGGATTATTTTACAAGTATTATCGTATATGTGCATAATTTTGGAATTATTACACTTAACGAATATATGGGAGATAGTAATGGAAGTATTATAATTCCAATATCAATAATAGTTTTTTCAATCTATGTCTTATATTTGTTAATTGTTTCATATAGAAAAAAGAAAAATGAAAATATGTATCAATATAAAAGTATTGCTTATTTAGGAATAATAATATTTATTATAATTTCAATTATTAGCCAACTGTTAGCACTTTCCAATTATAATGGATTAATTTCAACAATTAATTCAATACTTAGTATGTTTTCATTTACTACATTTCTACTTCCAATAGCATTTGTAGTTTCAATTCTTGTTATAATTAGTAATATTTTACTAATTAGAAAAGAAGGCTTTGGAGTAAGAAATATATTAGGAATTGCATTAGGAACATTATTATGCTTTTCTTCAATATTACCTGAAATATTGTATAATATGTTGTATTCAGCAAATTGGATTGATATTCATAATCAAAATGGATTAGGACTATATATATATAATTTAGTTGAAGCAATAATATATATTTCAATTACTTACATAGAATGTATATTGATTGGTACTGTTATAATGGGGATTATAGCTGCAAAACATATTCCTAAATTTGATAAAGACTGTATTATAATATTAGGGTGTCAAATTAAAAAAGACGGCACATTAACAAAACTATTAAAAGGAAGAGTTGATAGAGCAGTAGAATTTAGCAAAATGCAAAAAGAAAAAACAGGAAAAGATATAATATTTGTTCCTTCTGGTGGAAAAGGTAATGATGAAGTGATTTCTGAAGCACAGGCAATGAAAAACTATTTAATGGAGCAAGGGATAGAAGAAGGCAATATTTTAATTGAAGATAAATCTAAAAATACATTTGAAAATATTAAATTTTCAAATAATATAATAAATGAGAATGTTAAAAATGCAAAAATTGCATTTTCTACAACAAATTACCATGTATTTAGAGCAGGAACAATAGCCAGAAATCAAAATATAAACATTGAAGGTGTAGGTGCAAAAACTAAATCTTATTTTTGGGTTAATGCATTTATTAGAGAATTTATTGCAACTTTATTTTCTGAAAAGAGAAAACATATTACAATAGTATGTTGTATAATAGTTTTAGCATTATTTATGATAGCATTACAATACATATCTACAATATTTTAATTCTAGAATTTGCAGCAAATTTAGCTTCATAAAGAAAGAATTTCAAGGAGGTAAAAAATGATTATCACTGAAGATATACTAGATAAACAAGTTCCAATTGATGTGATGCCAACAAGATTAGATAGTGCAATGAATTTATATACAAATATTAATTATGATGGGCAAACAGGTATAATAGTCTATAATATTAATCCAAGTACATGGAATTGTTTATATTCTTTTTATGAATTAAACCATAAGTTTACTATAGACAATTATTCTTTTAATAAAAAAGATATTACATACAGAGAATTGATAAAAGAATATGGTAAAATGTATAAAGAAATTTATGAATATAAAAACGGAAACACGAAAGAAAAAAGGATAAAAATATTATCAGAGGAATTTATAAAAACTTTTGGTTTAAATGAAGTAAGAATTCAAGATGAATTAAAACCTATTTTTGAATTAAAATTTTCAAAGTCCAAAAATGTTTGGACATTATACTATTTTGAAAATTATGTTGCAAGTCATGTTGATAGTTTAGAGAAGCTATTAAATCAAAATTTATATGAGCAAAAAATATTACCTATAGATTATAATACTAAGAAAATCGATGGACTTGAAATAACAACTAACATCTTATATCTTTTATCATTACAAGAAAATAGAGAAAAATTAAAAGACAACACTTTAAAATTGTAAGGAGATTAATTTATGGGAAAAATTAATTTAACTTGGAAGAAATTGATACTTTTTGCTATTATTATAGGCATTTATACTGCGCTAATGACTATGATACCAATTGTAAAAGATACTTCCTTTTCAGATTTAACAGTAACTTTTGAGGTCTGGATACTATTTGGAATATTTATCATTATAAGTAGTAAATCTGCAAAAGATTCAGCATTGAAATGTTTTATATTTTTCTTAATATGTCAGCCATTGGTATATATTATACAAGATTTAATAAATCATAGTAAATTGTTTGTAACTTATTATACATACTGGTTTTTATGGACAGTTGCATGCTTACCAATGGGGTTTATTGGATATTATATGAAAAAAGATAAGTGGTGGGGGCTTATAATTTTAACTCCAATATTACTACTACTTGGAGAAGAATTTTGTGGATATTTATCAAAAACAATATTTTCTTTTCCAAGACATATCTTAACAACAATTTTTTGTTTAATTACACTAATACTTTATCCTTTAGCAATTTTTAAAAATAAGAAAATAAGAATTAGTGGTGTAGTAATAAGTACTTTAATAATAATTGTAGTAATTATAATATGCATAATCAAACCACCTGTATATAGTACGGTTATTTTAGCAGCAGGAGAAAATTATCAATTTGATGATTCGTATAAGGCTTATTTAATAGATAAAAAATATGGAAATTTAAGCATTAAATACGATGAGACAATTCAAACATGGATGATTCATGCTGATTTTAAAAAGGCAGGAAAAACTGAAGTTATACTCGAATCACCAGAAGGTGAAAAAACAATATTTGATATTACCATTAATAGAGATAAGTATATATTAAAAGAAAAGAATAGATAAAGGAGAAAAACATGTGGTTATTTGATAAAAAAGGAAAAAAATCTAAAGAAGAGGAAGTAAAAATAGAAACTCCTGGCTGGGATGCTATTGATGAAGAAGCTAAAAGGATATATCCTGGTCAAAATAATCCTAAGCATTATGCTGCAATGATTAAGTGGAGACTTGGAGGGCCAGATCCGTTAGATGGTATAAGCATATTTGATGGTGGTGACTATTGGCATTTTGTAACTTATGGATTATCTGAACTTTATGAAAAAGAAAGTGAGGATTTGGAGTATAGCGGTTATGGAATGGAGTTTACATTTAAATTAAAAAAGGGTAGCCCAAATGAAGAACAAGAAATAAAATGCGTATGTGGGTTATTACAGCAAATTGCGCGAATTACATTTAAAAATGGAGAAATATTTAAACCATTTGAATATTTATATACAGGGCAAAAAGAAGGCATTGATTCAAGACAAATCTCTGACATAACAGGCTTTATTACTATACCAGATACAAAATTTCAAACACTAAATACAAAAAATGGCAAGGTTGAATTTGTAGAATTTATTGGTGCAACAAATGCAGAGTTATTAGCCTTAAAAAATAAAGAATTAGATGTAAGAACTTTATATGATAAGATTGGAAGCGATATAACAGACTACAATAGAAAATCTGTTATATAAAAATAGTATAATAAACTAATTTTTACCTATATATTATTGCATTATAGATTTTAAACGTGTAACTCGCTTTTTATGGGGTGTTAAAAAATATACTTATTTGCTAATTTAATTGTGAAAGGAGAGAGAATATGGATACAATAAAAATAGGAAAATTTATTGCGGAAAATCGCAAATTGAAAAAACTAACACAAGAACAATTAGCAGAAAAATTGGGCGTTACTGCTAAAACAATTTCTAGATGGGAAAATGGCAATTATATGCCTGATATTTCTTTATTAAAACCATTAAGTACTGAATTAGGAATTTCATTAAATGATTTACTAAGTGGAGAAAAAGTTGAGAAAGAACAATATCAAGAAAAACTAGAGGAAAACATTATAAATACAATTGATTATACAAATCAAAAAATGTTAGAAAAAAATAAAATAATTAGTTGGGGTTTGGTAATTATTGGAATTTTAATGTCAATTACGGCAATGCTCATTTTTCCAAGCGATAGTAGTTGGGGTTCTATTTATTCTGTATTAGGTGGAATTATATCAGTAATCGGAGTTTCAAGACTTACAAGAAAGTGGAGTTATGCAAAAAGATTGTTATGTAATTTTGGATATTTTATAATTTTTATTGCAGTTCTTTTTATGCTTGATTTTATAAGTGTTGTTAGTATTAAACAAGCTCCAAGGTTTTCTTATCTTAAAAGTTATTCTAGTGAGTTCAGTAACATGATAGAATACAAAACACCATTTTATAATGTATATAGAATTAATTATGATACTAAAAATGAGTATTATATTATTGATATGAAAAAGAAATATACATTTGAGACTGTACCAGCGGTTCCTTTTAATAGAGAAAAATCTGGAATTGATAATATTATCAAATACAAAAATAAATATGTTGGAAATAACAGTAATGACGGAAATTTATTGAATTCTTTACCACTTTCAGAGCATGGACTTGTTTTCGAGATAGATTCTGAAAAGTTAGAATTAACAGTAGATTATCATATTACAGATTGGTATATAAATGATGATTTATATTTAGAAAAAGCTCTTATTTATAATTCTGTATCAATATTTAGTTTAATAGATAATGTACAAGTGATTCACTATAATTTCACAGGAAAAAGCTATCAAATAGATAGAGAGATGGTAGAGGAGATTTATCCAGATTATAATAAAATAAATGATAATGGAATTAATAAAGATAATTTTAATAAGTATTTAGAACAAAAAATAAATGATGATGAATTTGTAAAAGAGATATTTAATCAATTATTTGTTATTGAATAAAAAATAAAATATAGTTAGAGTAAAGGAGATAATTAGTTGATAATTATCTCTTTTTATTATATAATCGAACCGAATGATTAAAAAAATAACTTCAAAATATGAAATAGGAGAATGAGTATATTTTATGGCTGTGTATCAATTTCCAAGTAATTGGACAAAAGACAATTACAGAAAATTTTTAGAATATTTAATAAGCCAAGAAGACAAAGAATATAGAGAGTTTCATAAATCATTAGTATTAAATTCAAAGTATGAAATCATAGGAATTCGAGTACCTAATATGAGAAAAATTGCAAAAGATATTGCAAAAACTAATATTGAAGAATTTTTAAAATGTGCTCGGAGATAAATATTATGAAGAAGTGATGATTCAAGGATTAGTAATTTCAAATATTAAAGAAGTTTCTCTTTTTGATAAATATTTTAAAAAACATATTCAAAAGGTAGATAATTGGGCATTATGTGATACTTTTTGTAGTGCAATTAAAATTGTAGAAAAATATGAAGATAAGTATTTTAATGAATCTGTAAAACTTGCCTTAAATGAAGAGGAATTCATATCTAGAATAGGACTTGTTACTATATTGGATCACTTTATTAATAGCAAAAATCTTAGTAGAATTTATGATGTTTTAAACAAAATTAATAGTGATAAGTTTTATATAAATATGGCAGAAGCATGGCTTGTTTGTGAGCTTTATGTAAAATTTCCTAAAGAAACATTTAATTTTATAAAGAATAACAATTTAAATAAATTTACACAAAATAAATCTATCAGTAAAATATGTGATTCGTATAGAGTAAGTAAAGAGGAAAAAGAAGTTTTAAAGAAAAATAAAAAATGAAAGAAGGTTAATCATATATGGTATTACTAATAGAAAGTTTTATATTTTGTTTAATTTTTACAATTATTGCAGGAGGTATCACCTTTATTAAACCTCTTTCTATGATTAACAATTATCCGCCTGCAATTCAAGAAAAAGTATTAGAATTAGGACTAATTACAAAAAATCAAAAGTCAAAAAGTGCAAAAGTTATAGTAAAGAAAATAATTGCACTATTTTTACTTGTTTTTATTATTGCATTTGTAGTTCGCAAATTTAATGATGCTAATTCATTTATAGATGGTTTTAAATTCTCATATATATTATGGATAATTGTGAATTTTTGGGATGCTTTCGTTATTGATTGTTTGTGGTTTTGTCATTCCAAAAGAGTAATCATAAAAGGAACTGAAGGAATGAAAGAATATAAAGATTATTGGTTTCATATAAAAGGAGCTTTGAAAGGTTTTTTATATGGAATACCTGCTTGTTTACTAGTGGGATTATTAGTAATGATATTACCAAATAATAAAAGTAATGATAAGCCTAAAAAAACAACTGGTAATAAAATTGATACAAATACTATAATTTTAGAAAAAGAATTATCAGAGCAAAATGATTATATTGAAAGTGAGTATGATAAAATGAAAACGATTACAAACATATATGTTACTATTAATGGTAAAACTTATGATGCTAAACTAGAAGAAAATGAGACAGCTCAAAGTTTTGCAAATATGCTTCCAAAAGAATTCCAAATGAACGAATTAAATGGAAACGAAAAATATGTTAATTTAGACAATACATTTCCTACGAACTCATATTATCCAAAATATATTGAAGCCGGAGATATTATGCTATATGGTAGTAATTGTTTAGTAGTGTTTTACAAATCTTTTGACACTACATTTAGTTATACAAAAATAGGGCATATTGAAAATTTGCCAGATTTAGGAAACAAAAATATTACTATTAAATTTGAAGAGTAAAATACTTATTTAATAAAGAATTAATAGTTATTTAACTATTTGATGATATAAAAATTAACCACTCAACTAATAGTATGTGTACTTTTTTTAAATAATGATTTACACTAAAATTGAAGGAGGTAAAAGATATGGATCAGATTAAAATTGGAAAGTTTATAGCTGAATGTAGAAAAAAGAATAATTTAACACAAGTTCAACTTGCAGAAAAATTAAATATTACAGATAGAGCTATTTCTAAATGGGAAAATGGAAAAGGAATGCCTGATTCATCAATTATGCTAGATTTATGCAAAGAACTTAAAATAAGTGTAAATGATTTATTAAGTGGGGAGATGGTTAAAATGGATTTTTATAATGAAAAATTAGAACAAAATTTAATTGAGATGGTAAAACAAAAGGAAGAATCAGATAAAAGATTATTAACAATGGAGATTGTAATGGGTCTATTAATAAGTATAGTGTTTTTTGTTTTAATTTTTATTTCTTCTTTTGTAGAAATGCAAGATTGGTTGAGGATCACTCTTATTATAATTGGTTTTATTCCATTTATAATAATGGTACCATTTGCAATACGAATTGAACAAATAGCGGGATATTATGAATGTCAAAAATGTCATAATAAATATATTCCATCATATTCAAGTGTATTATGGGCTATGCATATAAATAGAACAAGATATATGAAATGTCCAAATTGTAATCAAAGAAGTTGGCAAAAAAAAGTAATAAGTAAATAATTAATTCCAAGTTTTAAATTTTTTAAAAAGATATTGATATTGAAAAAATTAGGCTAATAATAGGTTGATATTATTAGTCTTTTATTATATAATTTGAAAAGTAAGTAAAATTAAAATTGGAGGAAATATTAAAATGAAAGAAATAACTTTAAATGTTAAAGGAATGATGTGTAGTGGCTGTGAGAATAGAGTTAAAAATGTCCTTAGTCAAATTGATGGTATTGAAAATGTTACAGCAGATCATTTAACAGGAATTGTTACTATACATTCTAATAAAGATATTTCAAAAGAAATTTTAACAGAATCCATTGAAGACATTGGCTATGAAGTTATAAAGGAAGATTAATTATGAAGAAAATTATTTTATCTATTGATGGAATGACTTGTAGTGCTTGTTCAAATGGACTTGAAAAATATTTAAATAAGCAAGATGGAATCCAAAATGCTTCTGTTAATTTAGTATTAGCAAATGCATATATTGAATATGATGAAAAAAAATTAAATACTACTAAACTTGAAGAATTTGTAAAGAAAGCTGGATTTAAAAGTTTAGGAGAATTTAAAGAAATCAAAATTGAAACTAAAAGTAAAAAAGATAAAATTAAATTTATAATATATACAATACTAGCACTTGCTTTAATGTATATCTCTATGGGACATATGATAAATCTTCCTACAATTCCATATCTTAATCCTCATGAAAATACAAATAATTATATGATTGTTCTTTTAATATTAGCAATTTTATTTATTATTTATGGATTTGATATTATAAGAAATGGTTATAAAAATTTAATTCATAAAACACCTAATATGGATACTTTAGTAGGGATAGGAGTTTTAACTAGTTTTTTATATAGTTTATATAATATGTATTTAGTATTTAACGGAAAACATAACCAAGTTATGAATTTATATTTTGAATCAAGTGCCATAGTTATTTATTTTGTAAAACTAGGAAGACTTATTGACGGTATCAGTAAAAACAAAACTAAAGAAGCTATTCAGAAATTAGTTAAAATTACTCCTAATACAGCTATTATAAAACTAAACGATAGTTTAAAAGAAGTAACTCTTGATCAAATTAACAAAGGAGATATTGTAGTTTGTAAAGCAGGAGATAAAATAGCTGTCGATGGTGAAATAACTAGTGGCAAAGCTCATTTGGATGAATCCTTTATTACAGGTGAGAGTAAACCTGTTTCAAAAGAAATTGGTAATAAGGTTATTGCTGGAAGTTTAAATTATGATGGGTACATTGAATATAAAGCAGAAAGAATCGGTAAAGAATCAACGGTTTCAGAAATTGTTCAACTTGTTGCACAAGCTTCTAGTACAAAAGCTCCAATTGCAAAAGTTGCAGATATAATATCAGGTTATTTTGTACCAATTACTATGATGATAGCAATAATAACATTTTTACTATATTTAATTATAGGTCAAAGTTTTGAAACAGCAATAACAACTTTTGTTACTGTTTTAGTTGTAGCTTGTCCTTGCAGTTTAGGATTAGCTACTCCACTTGCGATTATTGTGAGTGAAGGACTATGTGCTACAAATGGAATATTAATTAAGAAAAGTGAAATACTCGAAAATGCTGGAAAAACAAATGTTGTAATATTTGATAAAACAGGAACATTAACTTATGGAAAATTAAAAATATCAGAAATAATTAATTATAGTTCTATTTCGGATGAGGAATTATTACAAAAGATTGGTAGTATAGAAGCTTATACTACTCATCCAATAAGTAAAGCATTTACAGATTACCTAGAAGAAAAGTTATTAGAAAAATTAGAAGTTACAGAGTTTGAAAATATTAGCGGATATGGAATTATTGGAACTATAAATAAAAATAAATATATTATTGGCAATTCTAGAATGCTTGAAAAATATGGCTTAGAAAATAAACATAAAAAAGACGAACTAAAACTTGCTAATAATGGAAATAGTATCGTTTATATTGTACAAAATAATGAGATTATTGCTTTAATTGGTGTAAATGATATTGTTAAAAGTGAGGCAAAAGATGTAATAAACATGCTTGAAAACATGAATATTAAAACAGTAATGCTTACTGGTGATAATAAAGAAACTGCTGAAAAAATAGCAAATGAAATTGGAATTACAAAAGTTATTTCTAATGTTTTACCTAAAGAAAAATCTAACACAATAATTAATTTTAAAAATGAAAATAATTTTGTAATGATGTGTGGAGATGGAATTAATGATAGTCCTGCTCTTGTAATATCAGATATTGGAGTTAGCATAAATAGTGGTACAGATATAGCAATAGATTCTTCAGATGTAATATTAACAAGAAATGATTTAAAAAGTTTAATTAGTTTAATTAGTATTAGTAAAAAAACACTTAAAAATATTAAGCAAAATTTATTTTGGGCTTTTTTCTATAATTGCTTAATGATTCCTGTTGCTATGGGAGTTTTTAAACCATTAGGATTTTCTATTAATCCAATGATAGCAAGCTTAGCTATGGTTCTAAGCAGTATCACAGTTATATTAAATACATTGAGATTGAAAAAAGTGAAAATATTGTAATTAACATATTGCTAGGAGGTTTTATGAATTCAAAAATATATTTGGATAACAATGCAACAACTCAAATTGATAATGATGTTTTTAATGCAATGCTTCCGTATTTAAAAGAAAATTATGCTAATCCTAGTAGTATTTATTCTTTTGGTAGAGAAATTAGAGATGAAATTAATCTAGCACGTAATTATATTGCTCAGTTGCTTAACGTAGATTTCAAGAATATAATTTTTACAAGCGGTGGTAGTGAAAGTAATGTTACTGCTATTTATAGTGCAATAAAGAAATATCCTCATAAAAAACATATTATTACTACTAAGCTTGAACACACTTCTGTAATTGAAACTATGAAAAACATTGAAAATAATGGGTATAAAATAACTTATCTTAATGTTGATAAATTTGGCAGAATTAATTTAGAAGATTTAGAAAATTCCATTACTGACTCGACGTGTTTGGTTTGTATAATGCTTGCAAATAATGAAATTGGAAATATATATCCTTTAAAACAAATTTCTAATATTGCTCATAAACATAATATTTTAGTTCATTGTGATGCTGTTCAAGCTGTTGGAAAAATAAATATTGATGTTAAAGATTTAGATGTAGATTTCTTATCCTTTTCAGGACATAAAATACATGCACCTAAAGGAATTGGAGTATTGTACATTAAAAATAATGAAAACTTTTTTCCTTTAGTTTATGGGCATCAAGAAACTAATAGAAGGGGAGGAACTGAAAACGTTCCTGCTATAGTTGGTTTAGGTAAATCTGTAAAATTAATTATTGATGACAATTTTAATATAGAAAAAGAAATTGAATATTTAAGAGATTACATGGAAAATAAAATTAGAAATGAAATCGATGATATTCACATATATGGTGATTTAGAAAATAGAATACCAAATACCTCTAGCATTGCTTTTAAAGGTGTTAATGCAGTTGAATTAATGCTTGTTTTAGAAAACTATAATATTTTTGTATCAACTGGTTCTTCTTGTAATTCACAAATTGCACTTCCTTCAGATGTTTTAGTCGCGTGTAATGCTGATTTAAATAATTATAGTCCTATTAGAATTAGTTTAAGCAAATTTAATACAAAAGATGAAATTGATATTTTTGTTAAATATCTTGCAGATACTGTTAAAATGCTTAGAAAGAAAGGAGATAATTTATGCCAGCAATAATTAATTTTAAAATATGTGATAATTCAAAATCTTGCGATGCAATTAATATTTGTCCAACAGGTGCTTTTGGTTGGAATGAGGAAAAAAAGACTTTAGAAATTAATAATGATAAATGTATTAATTGCGGATTATGTGCAACTTCTGAATTTAGCTGTCAAGTAGGTGCTATAAGATTTGCTAAGGATGAAGATGAATTAAAATTGATAAGTAAAGAAATTGAAGATGATCCTAGAACTACTACAGATCTTATAGTAGATAGATTTGGAGCAGATCCTGTTAATATAGCTTATTATTGCAATGAAGAAAAACTTTTAAATTTATTAACTTCTTCTAAATTAATTATTTTTGAATTTATAAATTTAGATCAAACAGAATGTTTAATTAAATCTATTCCTGTTAAGGAAATTATTAACCATATAAATGAAGAATGTCTTTATAGAAAAGTTGATATAAAATCAAATAGTTTTATTGAAAAATATGATATTCATCAAGTTCCTTCATTATTGTTTTTTAAAAATAACAATTATTTAGGAAAAATAGAAGGTTATTATTCTGTTGATCAAAAAGAAGAATTGTTTAGTAAAATAAATAAAATTTTAAAAATATAGATTATTTTTTATGAGGTAAATTATGGAAATAAAAGAAATAGAAAATGAAATTGAAAAAATTAAGTTAAGAAATAAAAGGGTTGAATTAGATAAAGCATGGGAGACAAGCCTTGTTAGAAGAATATGTATATGTATTTTAACATATATTATTGTAGTTGTTTATTCATATATTGTTAGAAATTATGATAATATATTTTTAAGTTCATTAGTTCCTGTAATTGGTTTTACTTTATCTACTTTATCTTTAAAATTTGTTAGAAAAGTTTGGGAAAAGAATAAATAACAAAATATCAATTGTCTTAAATAAAAGGAGACATTATTTATGACTTTTTTTGAAATAATAGTTATTAGCATAGGACTTGCAATGGATGCTTTTGCAGTTTCTATTTGCAAAGGTCTTTACATGAAAAAAATTAATTTGAAAAATATAATTATTATTGCACTTTACTTTGGTATTTTTCAAGCAATTATGCCAGTTATAGGTTATTTTTTCGGAGCTGCTTTTACGGATTTTGTTAAAAATATTGACCATTGGATTGCATTTATATTACTTACTATTATTGGCAAAAATATGATTAAAGATTCTACCGATGATGAGCTTGAAAAAAGAAATGATAAAATTGATTTTAAAACAATGATACTTCTTTCAATTGCTACTAGTATTGATGCTTTAGCAGTTGGAATTACATTTGCTTTTTTTAAGACCAATTTGACACAATCAGTTTTATTCATCGGTTTAATTACGTTTATATTATCTGCTATTGGAGTTTTAATCGGAAATAAATTTGGTGATAAATTTCAAAATAAAGCCGAGCTTATAGGAGGAATTATCTTGATAATAATAGGCTCAAAAATACTTTTAGAACATTTGGGCTTTATTACTTTTACATAGTGGAGGTTTGTATGATAGTTAATGAAAGTTTAAAAAATTATATTGAAAAAAATATATTTCCTTTATATGAAAACAATTTTATAGGCGATGGTATTGATAGGATAAATTATGTATTAAATCGTAGTGAGAATATTATTAACGAAAACAATTTAGAAGTTGATTATGATATTCTATATACAGCTATTTGTTTTCACGATTTAAGAAAAGATAACGAAGAAAAAGGTCATGAATTTGTTAGTGCTGATATAATGTTTAATGATAGTTTTATTAAGAAGTTTTTTTCTGAAGATCAAATAATAACTATTAAACAAGCAATAGAAGATCAAAGAGCAAATGCCGAAAAAGACCCTAGAAATATTTATGGTAAAATTCTTTCATCTGCTTCTAGAAATAGTTCAGTTAAGCAGTCATTAGAAAGATCATATAAATATGGTAAAAAGAAAAATCCTAATGCAACTGATGATGAATTATTTGAAAATTCTTATAATGCTCTTAAAAATAAATTTGGAAATGATGGTTATGCAAAATTTTACTTCAAAGATTCTGTGTACGAGCAGTTTTTGCTTGATATCAGAGAATTATTAAAAGATAAACAAAAATTTATTAATGAGCAAAGAAAATTAGTTAAGTAATGATAAATTAATGAAAATTTAAATAATAATAATAAAGAAAGGAATAAAAAAATGAAAGATTTATTAAAAGTAAACTGTTTTGATACTCATGAAACAATGGTAATTATAGGAAGCTGCTTACCAGCTATGCAACCCGAGGCTTTTAAGGAGTTAGAGAAAATGTCAGAAAACATATATGAAGTATGTTTAGAAAAAGAACATTTAAATATGGTAGTAACAAAAATTATTGGTATGGTAGCTAGAGAAAATGTTAAAAAATTAATTTTTGCTACAGTTGATAAATCACCTCATTGCGTACAACTTCATTATATAATAAAAGAACTTGGAAATGCTATAGATATAAGCAAGTTAGAGATTGAAAACTATGTAGCAGTAAATAATAAACTTGTACAAATATCAGAAGAAATAATAGGGTTATCAAAAAATTTAGCTAAGCTTAAAGAAAAAATGTCTAATTAAGTATGGAGGGCTAATATGAAATTCGAATTAATAGAAGCCAAAAGCGAGAGTTCGAAAATTATTATTGCAAACTTAATGCAATTATATAAATATAATTTAAGTATTTATGAAGATGAAAGTACAGATTTAAAATTAGATGAATATGGACTTTTTAAATTAGGTCAATATTTTAATTTGTTTTGGCAAGAAAATAATAGGTTTGCATTTATTTTAAAATGTGACGATGAAATTGCTGGATTTGCTTTAGTTAGATTAAATGAAAAAAATATGTACGAAATTTCTGAATTTTTTGTGTTAGAAAAATTTAGAAAGTGCGGAGCAGGTGCATATATGGCTGGTGAAATATTTAAGACTTTTAAAGGTAATTGGGAAATTAGGACATTATTAAAAAATAAGCCAGCCCAAAGCTTTTGGAGGAAAATTATTAGTAATATTAGTAATAGTCAATATCAAGAATGTTTAATTAGAAACAATACTAGATATGCTTTTTACTTTAAAAATTAGTTAAAAAAGATGGAGCAATCCGTCTTTTTTTTATAACTTTTTTACAAACAAGTGTTTACAAGATTAAAACGAAGTGATATAATACAGCATATAAAACTTTTGTTTGGAGATAAAAATGCAAACTGTTTATTTAGTCATTGATTTAAAAACGTTTTACGCTTCGGTTGAATGTGTTGAAAGAGGATTGAACCCATTTAATACAAATTTGGTAGTAGCAGATCCTTCTCGTGGAAAAGGTGGAATTTGTTTAGCAATTAGCCCTAAAATGAAAATGCTTGGAGTTAAAAATAGATGTAGAATTTATGAAATTCCAAAAGATATTAAATATATAACAGCATTACCAAGAATGAGCTTATATGAAAAATATTCTGCAAATATTTATGAAATCTATTTAAAATATGTATCAAAAGAAGACATTCATGTTTATTCAATAGACGAAGCATTTCTAGATATAACTAAATATATGAAGCTATATAATATGAAATCTATTGGTATTGCTAAAATGATAATTAAAGATATTTATGATACTTTTGGAATAACTGCAACATGTGGTATTGGAACTAATATGTATTTAGCTAAAATTGCTTTAGATATAATGTCTAAACATTCTACTACAAATATTGGCTGGTTAGATGAAGAAAAATATAAAAAAGAATTATGGCATCATAAGCCTTTATCAGATTTTTGGCAAATAGGAAGTGGAATAGAAAGAAGATTGAATAAAAAATTAATTTTTGACATGTATGATGTTGCGCATACAAATCCTCAAATTTTATATAAAGAGTTTGGAATAAATGCAGAGCTTTTAATAGATCATGCCTGGGGTAGAGAATCTTGTACTATAGCCGATATAAAATCATACAAACCTAAATCAAATTCAATATCTAATAGCCAAGTTTTATTTAGAGATTATAACTATGACGAAGCAAAATTAATTTTAAAAGAAATGGTAGAGTTATTAACACAAGAGCTTATAGAAAAAAATTTAGAAACAGATTGTATAAGTTTATATATTGGCTATTCAAAAGATTTTAATGCTCATTCTGGTGGCTCTAGAAGACTCCATTTTTACACCTATTCATATAAATTTTTAATATCAGAATTTATTAAATTATATGAGGAAAAAACATTAAAAAATGTTCCAATAAGAAGAATTGGAATTTCTTTTGGTAGAGTCCAAGAGCATAATACCGAACAATTAAATTTGTTTGAAACTTTAGAGAATAAAACAAAAGAAAGTAAATTAACTAAATCTATTATTCAAATTAAATCAAAGCTAGGTAGAAACAGCATTATAAAAGCAATGGATTTACAAGAAGCTGCAACAACTCAAATTAGGAACAAATTAATAGGAGGTCATAATGGCTATTAGTAGACAAGATAGAGCAAAACAATTTTTACCTTTTGATGCTTTATCTGGATTTCAAGATTTATTAAGAAAAAAAGAAATTGAAGTTGAAGATAGAAAATTTTTAACAGAAGAAACATATGCAGAGTTAGATAATGAATTTAATAGAGTAGAAATAGGAACGTTTATTAAGGTTAAGTATTATCATAATCAGAAGTATATAGAAATATCTGGAACTGTTAGCGATATTGATTATAATAAAAAGAAAATTAGGTTAGATGAAAAATATGATGTTAATGTTAAAGATATATGTTACTTTGAAATAATATGATTTAAAAAATTAAATATTAAATGGGATACCCCGAAGGGCATCCCATAGGAGAACGTTCACCAGTTCTGTCTCACATAGTACTTGCCATCGACATGGCAGCTTTCCAGGTGAAAACCGAACTGGTTGACCAGGAACTGGACTGCCGGGAGCTCATCATTCTCCAGCGCCACATACTCTTCTGCATGCTTGCCGGTGCCGTCGATGTGATGCGTCACCAGGTCTCCGATTTTCTTGAAGAGTTCCTTCTTTCTGGAACTGTCACCGAATCCTCCCCCGCAAATGGGAGACTCAGGCATGAGTCCTTCAAAACATCTGCGTAGATCCATATTTCTCCTTTTTTAACAGTTTTAATAGAACTGCCAAACTAAAATTGCATTAGTATAATGAACTAATACACTTTAATTATATCATATTTGTTTTATAATTTCAAATTTAATAAAATATTTAGTAATTATAATTAAAAAAATTGTTTTTATTAGATTTATATTATATAATTTAAAAACAAGAAAATTATTAGAAAATGTTAAAGATGTTTTCGAGTTAAAGGAGAACAATATGTCAAAGGAAGAAAATGTCATCAATTTTTATGTTTTATGTAATAAATTAAAAAATTTAATACGTACAGGATGGAAATATTGGGATGTACAAAAAGACAGAATAGAAAGTGTTGCAGAGCATATTTATGGTGTTCAAATGCTTGCTCTTGCAATGAAATCTGAATATGAATATGATGTTGATATAACGAAAGTAATAATAATGCTTGCAGTTCATGAATTAGAAGAAATATATATTGGTGATATAATGGTAATAGATAAATCTCATGATAACAAAAAAGAAATTGGCCATATGGCTGTAGAAAAAATAGTCGGTGAATTAGCAGATAAAAATATGATTAAGTCTTTAGTATTTGAATTTGATGAAAGAAAAACTAAAGAAGCTATTTTTGCTTATCAATGTGATAAATTTGAAGCAGATTTACAATGTATGATTTATACAAATGAAGGATATATTGATTATAAAAAAGCAATAGATAAGAAATTAGATGATGAAAAAATAAATTTATTATTAAATTCTGAAAATTCATTTTTAGATGCTTGGCTTAAATATGATCAAGAAAAATATCAATTTGATGAACATTTTAAGAAAGTATCTAATTATATTTTAGAAAAAAATAAAAAGGAAGGATAAAAATGATTAAAGAAATAAAAGATTTTAAAAGAGAAAAATTATTTGAGCATTATAATAGTTGTACAAATCCATTTTCATTTATAACAACAGAAGTTGAAGTTACAAATATTGTAGAATATTGTAAAATACATAGAAATTATTATGCAACTTTTGGTTATATAATAACACAAACAGCAAATGAAATAGATAATTTTAAATACAGATATAAAGATGGAAAGTTTTATTATTGTGATAAAATAAAATCTAATTATACTCAAATGTATAAAGATGAAACAATAGGATACTTTAGCTTACCACCAATAAATGACTATAAAGAATATATAAAAACGTTTCTTGTAGAACAAGAAAGATTTCTAGAAAAAGACAATTATGAAGCAGTATATGACATAGATGAGATATGGCTTTCTTGTGAGCCTTGGTTTACTTTTACTGGATTAGTTACTCCATATAATAAAAATGAAATTATACCTCAATTTATTTGGGATAAATATAAATACAGAGATGGTAAATATTATATTAATTTAATGATAGGAATACATCATGGCTTTGCAGATGGTATTCATATTGCTAAATTTTTAGAATTACTTAATCAAAATATAAAAAATTTTAATAATTGACTATTTTGTACCAATGCTATATAATTTGTAAATGTATAAATACATTAATTTCATTAATTAGAAAGGAGAAATATCAATAAATGCTTGATTTAGAAGAAAACTTAAGAATATTAAATACATTAATTGAAAAATTAAATAGTTTAAATGAAACCCTTGATATTTCTTCTTTAAAAAGAAAATTAGAACAACTAAAAAAACAATCAGAGCAAGATGGATTTTGGAATGATAAAGAAAATTCAAATAAAGTATTTACAGAAATTAAAAAATTAGAAAGAAAGATTAATTCATTTGAAGAAATAAAAATTAATTTAGACAATTTAATTGAAATGAATCAATTATTACTTAGCGAATATGACGAGGAATTAGCAAAAGATTTAATCGAACATACAAAAATTATAGATAACAAGCTTAATACATTAGAATTAGAAACTTTACTTTCAGGAAAATACGATTCAAATAATGCAATTCTAACACTTCATCCAGGAGCTGGAGGAACAGAGTCACAAGATTGGGTAGAAATGTTATACAGAATGTATGCAAAATGGGCAAGTTCTAATGGCTTCACTTTAAAAGAATTAGATTACCTTGAAGGAGAAGAAGCAGGCATAAAAAGTGTAACATTTATTATTGCTGGTGAAAATGCATATGGATATTTAAAAGGAGAAATGGGTGTACATAGATTAGTTCGTATTTCTCCATTTGATGCTGGTGGCAGAAGACATACATCATTTGCATCTGTAGAAGTATTACCAGAAATTACAGATGATATTGAAATAAATATTAATCCAGATGATTTAAGAGTTGACACATATAGAGCCTCTCGGAGCTGGAGGTCAACATATTAATAAAACTGATTCAGCAGTTAGAATTACACACATTCCAACTGGAGTTGTTGTTTCATGTCAATCAGAAAGATCTCAAACAATGAATAAGGAAACAGCAATGAGAATGTTAAAATCACGTTTATTAGATTTAAAAGAAAAAGAAAATAAAGAAAAAATAGAAGACTTAAAAGGTATACAAAAAGATATAGCATGGCGGTAGTCAAATTCGTTCTTATGTTTTTTGCCCATATACATTAGTAAAAGACCATAGAACAAATTACGAAGTCGGAAACGTTCAAGCAGTTATGGATGGCGACTTAAACGGATTTATGCAAGCCTATTTAAAACAAAATATTAAGAAATAATAATAGCTTTTTATTTTAAACGGAGGATAAAATTGAAAAAAACTTCACTAGATAGAGAATTAAAAAATACAAAAAAATCAATAAAAAAAGATATTAAAAATAATAAAAAGAGATATAAAAAAGAAAGCAATAGTTTTGCAAAAAAATTTTTAACATTATGTTTTAGTCTTGGAACTATTTGCTGTATAGTTGGATTATTTTTATTATATGGGCCATTCTTGGGATTTAGAGATTGGCTTATTACTACTGCAATGAGCACAATGAGGCACCAATATTTTGCCACTATTTTTTATGATGATGAAGCAATTGAAAAAATTCTTACAAGAAATAAAATAATTGAAGTTGCAGGAATGACTGATACCAGTTTAATTAGTTTTAATGGAACTGCATATGATGAAAATATCGTGTATGAAAATAAATATGAAGAAGCAGTATTAAAAAGAAATCCTAATAATAATGACTATAAAATTATTAAAATCAATAACGATAAATTTAATGGATATTTAGCTGTTATTTATGACCCATCAAGAATTAGAACAGCAGTTACATCAAAAATTGGTGAGTCTGGAGAGTATTTATCAGATATTTCTAAAAAGAATAATGCATTTGTTGCAATAAATGCAGGCGGATTTGCAGATGCTGGTGGAAATGGCGATGGAGGAACTCCATCTGGAACAACTATTGCATCAGGAAGTATTATTACTCAGAATCATTATAAAGATAAAGGTGGTTTAATTGGTTTTAATGAAGATAATATTTTAGTATTGGATTCAGATTTAAGTCATACAGATGGATTACGTGATGCTGTCACATTTGGACCATTTTTAATTGTTAACGGAAAAGCTTCTACTATTGTTGGAAATGGAGGATGGGGAAGAGCAGCAAGAACAGTAATTCGGTCAAAGAGCAGATGGTATTGTATTATTTTTAGTAACTGATGGAGATAGAACTCTTATGAGAGGTGCCGAACTTAGCGATGTAATAGAAATAATGCAAAACTATGGAGCAATAAATGCGGCTAATTTAGATGGCGGAACATCAACAGGTTTAACTGTTAAACATAAATTAATAAGTGATACAACATCAAGAGATGGTGACCATAGATCAAGACCTGTTGCAACAGCATTTATATTAGATGCTGATGAAGCAGATAATGGAGATTATAGTATTATAGCTAACAAATTAAACTAATTTATTAATTTTTTGAAACATAATAATTATTTATATTATATAAATAATTTAAGTAGGTATATTAATGAGTAAATTAAAAAACAATTCATTATTAATTTTTATAATTTTGATAGCAATTGTTCTAGCTGGAGCAATTGCTACTTGTATTGTCTTTTATACAAACTTTGAAAATGGTGGTAAAATAGCAAGTGGAGTTTTTATTAAATCTGTTAATGTTTCTGGCATGACAAAAGATCAAGCTAAACAGGCTGTTTCTAATTATTTAAAACAAAACATGGCAGATCATGTTACATTTTCATTTAGAAATTATGAATATGATTGTGAAGTTGAACAATTTGAAGCAGGCTTTGATGTAGATTCTGCAGTTGAATATGCTTATAATATTGGTAGAGGAAAAAATGTTACTCAAAATATAAAAGAATATATTAGTGCTATAATGAATCAAATAGATATTGATCCAATTCTTGTTTATGATGAAAATGCTTTAAATGATTATATAGATTTTCTAGAAATTTCTCTTCCAGATCAAGTTGAACAAGCTTCTTACTATTTAGATAATGATAAACTTGTCATTACTACAGGATCAAATGGCGTTGGAATAGAAAAAGATTCTTTAAAAAGAATTCTTCTAGAATCATTGCAAGATATAAGTTATAATCATCAAGTCTTTGTGGTTCCAACATATACTATTTATCCAGATTCATTAGACGTAGGATCAATACATAATGAAGTTTTTAAACCAATGATTAATGCATCTTACACTACGAATCCTTATTCTTTTACTGTTGAAGAAACAGGTGTTGACTTTGATATTAATGAAGTTTTAAATACTATTCATGCTGTAGGTACAGATGAAGAATATAAATTTGATTTAATTTATACTAAACCTGAGATTACAGTATCAGATTTTGGCATGGATGCATTTCCAGATTTATTGGCTACATATAGTACAAAATATTTTAATAATCCAGATAGAACAACAAATTTAAGAATTGCATCAGGGAAAATGAATGGAAAAGTAATTATGCCTGGAGAAACATTTTCTTTCAATTCTGTTGTTGGACCAAGAACAACTTCTAGAGGTTATAAATCAGCAGCAATTTATTCTGATGGTACAGTTGTAGATGGTGTTGGAGGAGGTATTTGTCAGGTTGTTACAACATTATATAATGCAGCAATTTCTGCAAATATGGAAATAACTGATAGAAGAAATCATTCATTTTTACCAACTTATGCAAAACCTGGATTTGATGCTACTGTTGTTTATGGAAGTCAAGATTTTAAATTTAAAAATACAAGAAACTATCCAGTAAGAATTGTAAGTAGTGTTGAAAATGGTTATTGTACAGTTTCAATTTATGGATTAAAGACTGATAATGAATATGACATATCTATTGAAACCAATATTATTAAAACAATGCCAAAGAAAACATCAAGCGGTTCTACAGGATATGTTGTAGATTCTTATAGAGTTGTAAGACAAAATGGAGAAGTAATTTCTAAGGAAAAAATTTCTAGAGATACTTATTCAGCACATTAAAATATAACTAATATTTAATAAAAAATGGAGAATAAAATTGAGAATTAGAAGAAAAAAATGGGCAGAAAAAGAATTACAAGAATTTAAATATTATATTAATAATCCAGAAACGGGATATAAGAATACTTGGAATTCAAGGTTTAAAAATTCTAATAATCCACTTCATATTGAAATTGGATGTGGGAAAGGTATCTTTATTTCTACATTAGCTGCTCAGAATCCAAACACAAATTATATAGCAATTGACATGATAGAAGCTATGCTTGGATTATCAAAAAGAAATATTGAAAATGCATATAAAGGAAATGATATAAATAATTTATTATTAATTCGTGCAAATGCAGAAAGAATACTAGATGTATTTGGTGAAAATGATAGAATAGATAGAATTTATATTAATTTTTGTAATCCTTGGCCAAAATCTAAACACAATAAAAGAAGATTAACTTATCCTAAACAATTAGAAAACTATAAAACTTTTTTAAAGGAAAATGGTGAAATATTTTTTAAAACAGATAATGACGAACTATTTGAAGCAAGTTTAGAATATTTTGAATTGTGTGGTTTTAAAACAATTTCAAAGACTTATGATTTAGAAAAAGAACCTATTTTTAAAAATAACATTATAACTGAACATGAAAAAATGTTTATTGACGATGGAATTAAGATTAAAGCTGGAATATTTCAAAAAATTTAATTTTTATTTAAGTTTTTATGAATATATAAATATATAATTTTTAAAGGAGGACAAGATTTTGATAGAAGTTAAAAATGTTAGCAAAAAGTATGGCGAGTTTTATGCCGTAAGAAACGTTAATTTCGATATCAAAGATGGAGAAATAGTTGGTTTTCTTGGACGTAATGGAGCTGGAAAAACTACAACAATGAACATGATTACAGGTTTTATTGAACCTACAAATGGCGAAATTGTTGTAAATCGGTTTTGATATAGATGCAAAACCAAAGAAAGTTAAAAAATTAATAGGTTATATGCCTGAAGGAACGCCTCTATATAGTGATTTAACTGTTAAGGAATTTGTTTCATATATGGCAGACTTAAAATGTATTTCTAGAAAGGACAAGAAAGAAGCTGTTGAAAAAGCTATAATGCAAACAGGTCTTGATAAAGTTAGAAATAGACTTACTAGAAATTTATCTCGTGGATTTAAACAAAGAGTAAGTATGGCTGGAGCTTTAGTTGGAGATCCTGAAATTCTTATTTTAGATGAACCTACAGTTGGCTTAGATCCAAAGCAAGTTAAAGAAATTAGAGAATTAATTAAATCTTTTAGGAAAAATCATACAGTAATACTAAGTTCACATATTTTATCTGAAGTAAGTCAAATTTGTGAAAAAGTTATTATTATTGATAAAGGTGAAATTATTGCTGTTGATACTCCAGAAAACTTAGAAAAAAATGCTCAAACAAATCAATCTGTTATTGTTACTGTTGAAGATGAAGAAAATAAATTTGAAGAAGTATTTAAAGAAGATGAATTCATAAAAAGCTTTAAATTGAATCAAAGCAATGATGACGGTTCAAAAGTTTATGAATTAGAATTTAAAGAAGATAAGACAGATAATAAAGAGTTTAGAAAGAAATTTGCTATTAAATGTGCTGAAAATGATATTTTGAACTTAGAGATGACAAAGCAAGAAGTTTCTCTTGAAGATGCATTTATCAAATTAGTAGATAATAGACCTGAATATAGTCACGAAGAAATTAAAAAAATGCAATATGAAAAAGAATTAAATGAATTAAGAGAAGAAATAGAAGCTAAAAAAGAAAGAAAGAAATTTGTTAAAGAACAAAAAGAAAAATTAAAACAAGAGAAAAAAGAATCAATTGAAGCAAAAAAGGCTGAAAAAGAAGAAACTAAAGATAGTAAAAAAGAAAGTCAAAAAGTAATTGATGATAACAAAACGGAAAATAAAGACAAAAAAGATTCAAGCAAAGCGAAGGAAAAAGAAAAAAACAAAACATCAAAGAAAACTAAAAAAGAAGGAGGGAATAAATAATGTTAGCAGTTATTAAAAAAGAATTAAAAAGCTATTTATTATCTCCAATTGGATATATTTTCATTGGATTATTCTTATTAATGTTTAGTTTATTATTTTATATTTCTATATTCTATTATAGAAGTGTATATTTTGAATATGCATTTTATGATGCAGCTACAATAATGACATTTTTAATACCAGTTCTTACTATGAGAATGTTTTCAGAAGAAAGGAAAAGCGGAACAGAACAGTTATTACTTACTTCACCAAGAAGCTTAGTATCTGTAGTTCTAGGAAAGTTTATTGCAGCAGTTATCATTATTTTAATTGCAATTTGTGGAACATTAATACACTTAGCAATATTACGTCACTTTGGTACACCTGACCTTAAAGTAGCAGCAGTAACATTATTTGGATTCTTTCTATTAAGCTGTGCTTATGTTTCATTTGGAATGTTTGCATCAAGTATTACTGAAAATCAAATAGTAGCTTGTGTTTTAACAATTGCTGTTTTTATTGCAATGTGGTTTTTACCACATGTTTCACCTGCATTTGAAAACATATCTTTAATGAATAAATTTGATCATTTCCCATCAGGTGTTATTGCTTTAAACGAAGTTGTAACTTTTGTATCATTTTCTATATTATTTATTCTTCTTACAATAATTGTTTTACAAAGAAGAAAAAGTGTTAAATAGGAAGGAGGATAATAAGATGAGTGAAAAGAAAAATAAAAAAGATGATGAAGTTATTAATGAAAATTTAACAGAAGAAGTTAAAAATGAAGAAAAAAATAGTGAAGAAACTAATAATTCTGCAGTAAACAATAATTCTGAAGAAATAAATAGTCAAGATGAATCTTTTGAACTTGAAAAAACTGAAGCATATAAATCTGCAGATTTCAAAGAAAAACTTTCATTAAAATTTAGAAAAAGACTAATTTCAAATGGTTTTCATACAGCTGTATTAATTATATTTTTAATTGTTATATTCTTTGGTGTAAATATCTGGGCTAATTCAAAAAATTTAGCACAAATAGATGTTACTAAAAATAAATTATATTCAATAACTCAAACTTCTAAAGATCAATTAAAATCATTAAAAAAAGACGTATACATTTATATATATGGTTATGATGAATCAAATGTATATGTAAATTTAATTAAACAATATAATGCATTTAATAATAAAATTCATTATGAAATTGTAAATGAAGCTACAAACTATGAAGTTGTTAACAAATACGGTTTGGGAGATTATAATGCAATAGTAGTTGCATGTGAAAATAGAGACAAAACATTGTATCCTGAATATGAATTTTCAAGTTATGATTATTCTACAGGAGATACAATAGATTTAACTGAAGAAACTATAACAAATGCAATACTAAATGTTTCTACAGATAATCCTGTAAAAATTTACTTTGCAACAGGTAGTGGGGAATATGAGAAATCAGAATTAAGCTATTTAGTATCAGCTCTAGAAGCTCAAGTATACGAATGTGAAGATTTAAATCTATTGACAATTACTCAAATACCTGATGATTGTGATGTTTTAGCTATAATGGATCCTCAAGAAGATTTAACTGAAGGTATGGTAAATATAATAAAGACATATATAGATAATGGTGGAAATTTACTTATCAGTGCCTTAGCAGAAGAAAATAAATATCCAAATTTACAAAATGTTTTAAATCTATATGGAGTTAAAATTAATTTTGGCGTTCTTTATGAAGGAAGCAGTAGTAATTCTTATGCATATCAAAACACTGCTAACATTCCTTATATTTTGATACCAGACCTTTCTGCATCAAATAAAGTTACTTCAGATTTATATGAAGATAGAGTAAAGGTTATTTTACCATGGTCACAAAGTTTATCATATATAGATATTGAAGATGAAAATGTTAATATAACAAAATCTAATATATTAACAACTTCTACAAAATGCTATAACATTACTAATTTAAATAGTTCATTTACTCAAGAAGCATTAAACCAATTAGAAGCATCTCAATATGTTATTGGTTCAGAAATAACAAGAACCCTAACAAGTACAAATGAAAATGGGGAAGAGACCAAAAATGAATCAAAACTAATTGTTTATGGAAACACATCTTTTTATGCTGATTTTTATAAAACTGGAAATATGCAAATGCAACCTATTGCTTCAATGGGAAATGCAAGCTTAGCTTTAAATTCATTTGCAGAACTTACAGAACAACAAAATTTAATCACTGTTAAAAAATCTGCAAATGTTACAAAATTTGAATCAACTGCAGCAGAAGATAGAGTAGTTAAAGTAATTATTTTTGGTGTTCCAGTACTTATAATATTAGCTGGAATAATTGTATGGAATATACGTAAAAGAAAAAGATAAATCAAAAACTCATATATCTTGATAGGTATATGAGTTTTAAATTATGTAAATCTTTTTTTAAAAATATTGCAAAATAACGACTAATGTGTTATTATATCTAATATAATTTTAAAACTATATAGATTTAGGAGGAAAATATGTTATCAGGAATAGAAGTATTATGCCATAGTAGCATAAGAATTGATAAACATCTTGTCACATATATTGATCCATATAAAATAAATAAAGAATATCATGATGCAGATATAATTTTTTGCACACACACACATACAGATCATTTTTCTGATGAAGATATATTAAAAGTTAAAACAGATAATACATATTTAGTAGGAACAGAAGATTGCTTAATTAAGGCTATGAAGCTAGGTTTTAATGAAAATAGAATAATAATTGTTGAACCTAATAATAGCTATGAATTATTAGGAATAAAGTTTGATACAGTTCCAGCTTATAATTTAGAGAGTCAATATCATCCAAAAGAAAATAATTGGGTTGGTTATATTTTAGAATATAATGACATTCATTATTATATAGCTGGAGATACAGACCTAACTCCTGAAACTAAAACTGTAAGTTGTGATGTAGCATTTGTTCCAGTAGGCGGAAGATATACAATGAACGCAAAAGAAGCAGCATCACTTGTAAATACTATAGAGCCTCAAATTGCAATTCCAACTCATTACGGTGATATTGTTGGTACACGTGACGATGCAGAGCTTTTCAAAAAGCTTGTAAAAGATGGAATAGAGGTTAAAATGTATTTTTAAAAAATAAATATGAAATTATTGTAAAAAAGTATTATTTTGTGTTGAAAAATCATAATAGTAATGATATACTGTGCATGATATTTTATGAAATATTATGCACAGTTTTTTTAGTTAGAAAGGTTATGCTATGAAAAAGAAGAAAAAAATAATACATATTGTTGAATCATGGGGAAGTGGTGTATTTTCATTTATTGTAGATTTAGTAAATAAGACTCATGAAGAATATGAAATTATTATTTTGCACGGAAAAAGAGAAGAAACATTTGAAAATTATGAAGATTATTTTCCTAAAGATGTTAAGTTAGTACATATAAAAAACTTTACGCGAAGCATAAGTCCTTTGAAAGATATAAAAGCATTTTTAGAAATCAGAAAAATTATTAAAAATGAAAAGCCAGATATTGTTCATTTGCATTCTTCAAAAGCAGGCTTTTTGGGAAGATTTGCTGTAAATACGAAAAAAATAAAAGTACTTTATAATCCTCATGGATTTGCCTTTTTGGCTAGAGATATTTCAAAAAGTAAATCAAAACTTTTCATGATAGCAGAAAAAATTGCCGCAAAGAGAAATTGTACGATAATTTGTTGTTCTAATGGCGAATATGAAGAAGCTTTAAAATTCACTAAGAATACTATTTGTATTAATAACGGAATTGATATAGATGCTTTACAAGAAATTAGTAACGATATAAAAGAAAAAAAGATAGATTTTAATAATTTGAAAATATGCACTGTGGGAAGAACAAGCGCTCAAAAAAATCCTAAATTATTTAATGATATAGCAGCTTCTCTCCCAGAATATAAATTTACATGGATTGGTGGAGGAAAAGAAGACGAGTTATTAACTTCTTCAAATATTACTGTTACAGGTTGGCTTAGCACTAAAGAAGATGCATTAAAAATTTTAAACGAAAATGACATTTTCATTTTAACTTCTTTATGGGAGGGGCTACCATTGTCACTTTTAGAAGCAATGTACTTCAAAAAAATTTGTATAGTAAGTGATTGTATAGGAAATAGAGATGTAATTAGGAATGGCGAAAACGGGTTTATATGTAAGAATAAGGAAGAATTTGTTGAAACGATAAAGAGAATTAAAGATGCAGATCTTAAGGCAATCAAAGATACGGCATTAAAAGACATAGAACAAACTTATAATTTAAATGTAATGTCAAATGAATACAGAAAGGTTTATAATCAGTAGTATGATAGTTTTAAAGATTTATTATCATTTAATGTGTATAATAAAAAAAATATTTTATAAATTAATTTTTGGTTCCAAAGTTAAATTCTCAAAAGGCGTAAATTTTAGAAAAAACTTTTCAATTAACATAGAAACGAAAAGTGCTAGGATTATTATTGGCAAAAATACCTTTTTCAATAATAATTGTACAATTAGCTGCTTTGAAAGAGTTGAAATAGGCCAAAATACTCTATTTGGTGAAAATGTAAAAATATACGATAATAACCATAGTTTTAATATTGCAGGAAAAACCATTAAAGAGCAAGGATATTCTATGGGCCCAATCAAGATTGGTAATAATTGCTGGATTGCTAACAATGTATTGATATTAAAAGGAGTTACTATAGGAGATAACGTAGTTATAAGCGCCGGCTTAGTAATTAGAGAGAACATAGAGTCAAACTCTATAGTAAAACAAAATTCAAATAACATTACTATTGAAAAAATTTTGTATAAGGAAAATTAGATGGAAGAAGATAAAATTAGTGTATTAATGTCTGTATACAAAGAAAATGAGACTGAACTAGAAGAATCAATAAAGTCAATATTAAATCAAACTTACAGAAATATTGAATTTATTATAGTAATTGATTATCCATATGAAACTTGGAGAGAAAAACTTGCTAAATCATATAATGATAGCAGAATACAAATAATTGTAAACGAAGAAAATATTGGATTGCCAAAGAGTTTAAATAAAGCTTTACATTATGCAACAGGCAATTATATTGCCAGAATGGATGCTGATGACGTCTCAAAACCATACAGATTAGAAAAACAATTACAATATTTAAAAGAAAAAAAACTAGATTTGATAGGGGCTTATACAGAATGTTTTAGGAATAACGAAGTATTAGGAACAGTTAAATATCCAGTAGATGGAAACGACATTAAAAAAATCTTAAAATACTATTCATGTATTGCTCATCCTACATGGTTAGGGAAAAAAGAAGTATTTGCTAAATTAGAAGGATACCGAAATATTATTACTTGTGAAGATTACGATTTTTTAATTAGAGCTGCTAGTAATGATTTCAAATTAGGAAATATTCCAGAAATATTATTAAAATACAGAATGACGCCGACAAGCATATCGAGATCAAATTTAGGTAAACAAAAGCTAATTAATTCTTATTTAGCCGATAACTATACAAAAAAACATATTATTATGGAGAATGAATTAAAAACTTTTATGAATTCCAAATATTTTAAAAAAGAGCAAGAAAAATATGATAATTTTTACAAATTTAAAGCAGAAAAGAATAACGGTTTGAAATTTAAAATTAAATATTATTTATACCTAATATACATATCATTAAATCTCAAAAGATTAATCAGATTCATTAATGGAAAAATATCTTTTAAATACGTTTTAAATAAGCAGCAAAAGGAGATGTAGCGTATGAAGTTTAGCGTTATAATACCTGTATATAATGTTGAAAAATATTTAGAAGCATGCATAAATTCAGCTATAAACCAAGACTATGATGATTATGAAATTATTCTAGTTGATGACGGATCTATAGATGAAAGTGGAAATATTTGTGACGAATTTAGTGATAGATTTAATTATATTAAAGTAATTCACAAAAAAAATGGCGGACTGTCAGATGCTAGAAATGAGGGCATCAAAAAAGCTAAAGGAGATTATCTAGTTTTCATTGACAGCGATGACTATCTTTGCAAAAATGATGCTTTATCAAATATTGCCAAAATAATTGACTCTTCTAAATGTGACCTAGTAATTTATGGTGTAAATAAATTTTTTGAAGACTCAAATAAACTAATAGAAAAAAACAATTTTTTGCCTGATAATAACAAGCAAATAATTGAATCACTGATAAAGCAGAACTATTTCAAGGCTTCTGCATGCGATAAGGTTATCAGAAAAAATATCATCACTAAAAATCAATTATTCTTTGAAAAAGGTAGGCTTTCTGAGGATATTGAGTGGTGTGCAAAAATTCTAAAATCAATCGATTTAGATAAAATTAGCGTGCTAAATGAAAACATATATGTATATAGACAAAGGAAAAATTCTATATCAAAAAGTATAGATTTGAAGATTATATCTGATATTATTCAGATGATAACCAATGAGTATATGGCACATGCTGATAAAGGTTGCTACATTATAAATTCTTATTTAGCATATGAATATTCTGTATTATTAGGACTAATGAGTACTAGAAATATTCGTAAAAAAATTCCAAAAGAATTGAAAGAGGAAATTTTAAGCAAAAAAGAACTATTAAATTATGACCTTTCCGATAAAGTAAAAAAAGTAAATAAATTGGTAAAACTTCTTGGTATAAGGTGTGCAAGCAGGTTGCTAGGAACGTTTATAGATATGAAACAAAGAAAAGGATTCTAAAAAGATGCTAATATATTTATTAAATATTATTTTTGTATATTCATTACTAATTGCATCGAAACGAGTAAAATCAAAAGCTGGGAAAAAAATTTTAATATTTTTTTCCTTTACAGCCATGGTTCTAGTCGCTGGAATTAGATATAATGTTGGTACAGATTTTCTGATGTATGAAAAATTCTTTTTTAAAATACATAGAATATCACTATTTAGTAAGAGCTTCGAATTTTCATTTATTTTACTATGTAAAGTTATTAGATTATTTTCTAATAATTCAGTATACTTATTTATAGCTATTGCAATTTGGATTTATTATTTTATTTATACAATTTCTATTAGAAACTGTAGATTGTATGATTTAGCAATCTTTTTATTTGTCGCTTTTGGTTTTTTTACAAGTTCTTTAAATATCTTAAGGCAATGGATGTCAATAGTGTTATTATTTAAAGCTTTTGAGCTGTTTGCAAATAATAAGAAGATAGGGTTGTTATTTATAGTTTTAGCAATACTTTCCCATTATACAATACTATATTGTATTCCGTTATTTCTTATTATCTATTTTTTAAAAAGAAATGGAATACGAATAACGATTATTGCTATTGGACTTTGTATGTATCCGTTTATTACAAAAATGTTTACAATATTAGGAAAGATTATTATATATTTGGGGCTAAATCAAAAATATATAAAATATTTTTCTGGATCAAATATAATTAATACGAGCATTTTTGTTATGCCTCTATTTACACTGATTACTTATGTTTTATATTATCTATTTCTGAGAAAAAAGATATATACAGATAAAAAACAAGAAAATTTTGATAGATTCATGGTAAATTTTACTGTAATAGGTTTCATAGTATCTATATTTGGTACAAGAGTACACTTATTTCAAAGGTTACAATATTATTTTTGCCCAGCGATTATATTTATAATCCCTAAAATTGTTGAAAATATGAAAAAAGAAAACAATAGAAAAATTGCTTTAATATTCTGTACAATTATGGGAATGGTTTTTTACATATATTCTTTAAAACAGAATGGAGGAGAGCCACTTCCATACCAAACAATATTTAGTGAAAACATAGAAAAATTAGACTTTGAAAAGACTAAGGATTTGCCAATTGATTAAAGGAGAAAACATGACTGATAAAATTTCAATTATTGTTCCAGTATATAATGTTGAAAGATATTTAAATAGATGTGTAGACAGTATTATTACTCAAACTTATAAAAATCTTGAAATCATTTTGGTGGACGATGGAGCCAATGATAGTTCTGCCAAAATCTGTGACGAATACAAGCAAAGAGACAGCAGAATTATTGTTATACATAAGAAAAATGGTGGACTATCTGATGCAAGGAATGCAGGCATTGATGCTGCTAGCGGAAAATACATAGGCTTCGTCGATAGTGACGACTGGATAGAAAACAAAATGTACGAAGATTTATATAACATTATTACAAAGCATAATGCGAACATAGCAATATGCGGTTTTTGCAGAACTGCCAATCAAAATGAAAAAATAGAGCAAAAAAGGGAACTCATTACAGAATATACCAGAGAACAAGCTATAGACGAATTACATAAAAATAAGAGCATACAAGATTATGCTTGGAATAAATTATATGAAAGAAAATTATTTAAAGATATTAGATACCCAGTTGGAAAAAATATGGAAGATAAAGGGACAACCTATAAACTATTTTTAATAACAGACAAAGTAGTTGTAACAACCAACAAATACTATTATTATTTTAATAGAGCAGATAGCATTATTAATAAAATAGATGAAAAACTACTAACAGATGAAGCAACTTTATGCATTGAAAGATATGTTACATTAAAAAAGATTTATCCAAACATGAAGTCTTTAGATAAAAGCTTATTTGCATTTTTAACTAGATGTTATTTCACTGCTAGTAAAAATTCCTATGGCAATTTAAAAAAGTTAGCAAAAAATGGGCTAAGACTACTAAAAAGAAAGTTCTATTTTGTAAACTTATATACTACAAAACTATATCTATATACAAAATTGAAAAGACTTTAAATTATATCAAAAGGAAATATAATTTGATATGGAAAAAGATTTTAATGAATTAAAAAATAAAACAATTTCAGGATTGTTCTGGAGATTTGGTGAAAGAATAACAGCACAATTAATTAGCTTTATTGTTTCAGTGGTATTAGCTAGAATACTAATGCCAGAAGAATATGGAATTATAGCTATTGTAATAATCTTTATAAATTTAGCTAATACATTTGTTACAAATGGTCTTGGAACAGCATTAGTGCAGAAGAAAGACTCTGACGAATTAGATTTCTCAACAATATTTCATGCAAGTGTAATCTTATCAATACTTTTATATGGAATAATTTTTTTTACTGCTCCGCTAATTGCATATATATATCATAATAAATTACTTACAGCAGTCTTAAGAATTATGGGACTAAGAATTCCAATTGCAGCGATTAATTCTATTCAACAAGCTTATGTGCAACGCAAAATGATATTCAAAAAATTCTTTTTTGCAACCTTAATCGGAACAATCGTTTCTGCATTTGTTGGAATTATTGCAGCTGTGAAAGGTGCTGGCGTTTGGGCTTTGGTATATCAATATTTAACAAACTGCATGATAGACACAATAATATTGGGCTTATCAATTGCTTGGAGGCCAAAATTATTATTTTCATACGAAAGATTTAAATCGTTATTTCGATACGGAAGCAGAATTATGCTTACGGGATTTATTGGAACATTGTTTGATCAACTAAGAGGATTATTAATTGGTGTTAAATATACATCATCAGATTTAGCATATAATAACAGAGGCGAACAGGTTCCGCTTTTATTAACAAATAATATAACTTCAACTTTAGAATCAGTATTATTTTCTACGATATCTAAAGTTCAAGAAGATGCTCAAAAAGTCAAAAATGCAATTAGAAGATTAATGAAAATGAGTAGTTTCTTGCTTTTGCCGATACTTTTTGGCCTTGCTGGAATTGCTGAGAGCTTCGTTAAAATAATTTACACTGAAAAATGGTTACCGGCTGTGCCATTTTTGAGAATCATATGTATTCAACAATGCTTTTCAATATTAAATACTGTGAACCTACAGGCTATTAAGGCTGTAGGAAGAAGTGATGTGCTACTTAAACTAGAATTTATAAAAAAACCAATTTACATTTCATTAATTGCAATAACAATATTTATTAGTCCTATTGCTATTTGCATAGGTATTACAATATATGGTTTTATAGCACTATTTATTAATGCTAAGCCAAATAGGAGATTATTAAATTATAGTCTTAAAGAACAGTTCTCAGATATACTGATATACTTTATAATTTCAATTATTATGATGATAACAGTAATTTTGGTAGGACATTTAAAAATTAATATATATATGCTATTATTATTACAAATATTTGTAGGTGCTGCAGTTTACATAGGACTATGCTTTTGCTTTAGAGTTGATAGTATGAAATATACCATTAATATATTAAAAGATTTCTTAAGGAAAGGGACAAAAGAAGCTAATGAATAAGTTTTTATTAAAGCTGTTTAACTGGTCTATTTATCTAAGATTTATTCCTAAAAATTTGACTTCTCATAAAGAACTAAAAGAGTTAATTAAAAATGAAGCTATTTATGGTTATTTGGGAAAAAAATATAATAAATATTTAAACAACTTACCAAAATATATGCATACACATGAATACAGTAATAAGGTCTGGTGGTGCTGGCTTCAAGGAGAAGAAAAAGCTCCAGATTTAAACAAAGCTTGTTTAAATTCATTACGAAAGACTTTATTAGATAGAGAGATAGTTGTTATTAGTGATAAAAATTATAAAGAATATGTAGAAATTCCAGATTATATATTAGATAAATATAATAAAGGCATTATCACAAGAACGCATTTTTCAGATATATTAAGATTAGAGTTATTAGTAAAATATGGTGGAACCTGGATAGATTCTTCTGTATTATGTACAGAATATAATAAGGTCTTCTTTGACAAAGACTTATTTGTGTTCCAAAATTGGATGAAGGTAGATTCTTCTATATGTTTATCTAGTTGGTTTATAACGGCAGAAAGGGAAGAACCAATATTAAAAACCACTAAAGATTTACTATATCAATACTGGAAGAATAATAATTATCTAATACACTATTATTTATTCCATCTATTCGTAACTATGGCTACTCATAAATATAAATCAGAATGGGATACAATGTATCGTTTTTCAAATGTTCCAACACATATATTGCAATTTGAATTATTAAATGAGTATTCTGAATACAGATTTAATCAAATAAAAAAAATGTCAAGTATACATAAATTGAATCAAAAATTAGATTTCTCTAAATGCAACGGAAAGACTAACTACGATTTTATAATTAAAAAATATCTATCAAGTGGAGAATAACATGAAATTAGTAAAAAAATTATTAAAAAGAATTGTAGAAACAATATTTTGCCTATTTCCGATTAAAAATAATAAAATACTATTTGATAACTTTTACGGAAAAGGATATGGTGAAAGCCCAAAATATATTGCTGAGGAATTTCATAATAAGCACCCAGATTTGAAACTCTTTTGGCTTTCAAACAATCCAAAAGATTCATTCCCTGAATATATAAATGTAGTAAGTACACATGGAATAAAAAAATTCTATAACTTTTCTACGTCAAAGGTAATCATTAATAATGTTAGAGGACTTTATGGTTTTAAAAAAAGAAAAGGACAAATATATTTACAAACATGGCATGGGGGATATGGACCAAAAAAAATTGAAGGTGAAGTTGAAGAAATATTAGATCCAGTATATGTAAGAACAGCAAAATATGATGGCAAAATAACAGATGCAATATTAGCTGGTACAGAACTAACAGAAAATCAATTTAAAAATTCGTTTTGGCTAAATCCAAATTGTGAAATATTGAAATTTGGGCTACCTAGGAATGATTTTCTAATCAATAACAAAGATAACCAAAGTTTAATAGGTGACATACGAAAAAAACTTCTTGGAGAACAAAAATATGATAATATTATAATTCTATATGCACCAACATTTAGAGATGACGGAAGCACTGATGGATACAAAATAGATTTTACAAAGCTATTAGATGCTTTCGAGAGGAAACTACAAAAAAAGTGTACTATATTGATCAAGCTACATCCAAACGTTGAAAATGCAGACAAATTATTTAAAGTAAGTAATGCCATTAAAAATATGTCCAGCTATAGAGATACACAAGAGTTACTATTAGTTTCTGACTACATAATATCAGATTATTCTTCTATAATTTTTGACGCTGCGTTATTGCAAAAAATTTGTTTTATCTGTGCGCTTGATATTGAAGAATATAAGAAAAATGGAAGACTTTCAGATAATATTTATAGTTATCCATTTCCAATTTCATTCAGTAATGATGAATTAGTAAAACAAGTTGAAAATTTCGACCAAAATAAATATAATATGGATATAAATGATTTCTTTAAAACACATCAATTTTTTGATAAAGGTAATGCTGCAGAACAGACATGTAACTGGATTATGAAAAATATTAATAAAGTTTAAACTATTTTGAAAAAGGAGAATTAATTATGAAAAGAGTATTAACATATGGGACATTTGATTTATTACATTATGGCCATATTCGTCTATTGAAAAGAGCTAAGGCATTAGGAGATTATTTAATCGTTGCAGCCTCTACTGATGAGTTTAATGCAATAAAAGGAAAAAAATCCTATCATAACTATGAGACAAGAAAAGAAATGCTAGAATCAGTTCGTTACGTGGATTTAGTAATTCCTGAAAAAACTTGGGAACAGAAAATACAAGATATTAAGGATTATAAAGTTGATATTGTAGTAATGGGAAGCGATTGGGCAGGTAGTGATAAATTTGATTATTTAAAAGACTACTGTGAAGTAATATACTTAGACAGAACAGAAGGAGTATCTACAACTAAAATAAAGAAAGAATTGCATTTGCAAGAGCCAATTAACGGGAAAGATCAAATCCCAAATACATAGTCTATTGAACTGCTGAGCGAATCTATAAACGATGATTATAAATTTTAACACTCTATAGGCTTTTTCATATACTATATTAAATAGCATAATTTAACTAAATTGGCTATGGACGTTAAATAAAGAAGGTATAAAATAATGGGACTAATTGTACAAAAATTTGGAGGAAGTAGTGTCGCCAATACCGAAAAATTAGAAATTGTAGCATCTAAAGTAATACATGAAATTGATGCCGGAAATCAAGTTGTAGTTGTTGTTTCTGCTCAACGGAAAAACAACAGATAAATTAATTTCCGAGGAAAAAGAAATTACAGAAAATCCTGTTCCTAGAGAACATGATGTTTTAGTTTCAACAGGAGAGCAAATTACAATAGCAAAACTTGCTATGTTATTAAATAAGAAAGGATATAAAGCTGTTTCGCAAACAGGTTGGCAAATTCCAATAGTAACTAATAGTGAATTTGGAAATAGTAGAATTCGTTATATTCATAATAATTCTATTTTAGATTTATTAAACTCAGGAAACATTGTTATTGTTGCAGGTTTCCAAGGAGTAGATGAAAATTATAATATAACAACATTAGGTAGAGGTGGATCAGATACAACAGCAGTTGCCTTAGCAGCATCTTTAAAAGCTGATAGATGTGATATTTTTACAGATGTTGATGGAGTATTTGCTTCAGATCCTAGAATTGTAAAAGATCCAGTTAAAATTAATAATATTTCTTATGATGAAATGTTAGAAATGGCAAGTTTAGGAGCAAAAGTACTTCATAATAGATGTGTAGAAATAGGGAAGAAGTATAATGTTCCAATCTATGTAAAATCAACATTTGAAAAGGAAAATGTTGGTACATTAGTTTCTACAAAAGAATCTTTAGAAGACTTAGTAATTAACGGAGTTGCTAAAGATGATAATATATCCAGAATAACAGTTGTTGGAATTGATAATAAAATAGGAAAAACATATGAAGTATTTAATATATTAGCAGAAAACAATATAAATGTAGATACTATTGTTCAAGCTTTTGGTGAAACACATTCAAAAAATATTACATTTACTGTTAAGATGAATGATTTGAATAAAACATTAAAAATATTAGAAGAAAATAAAGAAAGATTAAGAGCACAAGATATTTTACATGCAGAAAATCTTTCAAAAGTATCAATTATAGGTGTAGGAATAACAAATAAACCAGGTGTTGCAGCTAAGATGTTTGAAGCTCTATATGAAAAAAATATTAATATGCATATGGTTACAACATCAGAAATAAAAATATCTGTACTAGTAAATATAGAAGATGCAAACGAAGCTGTAAATGCAATTTATAATAAATTTTTTAAATAAATTTTCATAAACCCATATATTAGTTCATATATACTAATATATGGGTTTTTGTTAATATATATAAATCTTATATTAATTTCTTTTAATATTATAAAGGAGGATATAATGATAGAAGATAAAAAAATGGCAAACATTGGAGTTATTCAAAATTTATTTTTAGAAAATAGAGAAAAGCTTAATATTACAGGTGTAAAAGATGTATTAAGCTTTGATGATCAAATGGTAATACTTGAAACAGAACTTGGGATGCTTACAATAAAGGGAGAAAACTTAAGAATAAATAAGTTAAGCATAGATACCTCAGAAGTTTCAATTGATGGTCAAGTAAATACTCTCATATATTCGGAAAATAACGATAAAATTGGAAGAAAAGGTAATTCTTTTCTTAATAAAATTTTTAAATAATTTAGCTAATATGAAATGAATGGGGAGCATAATAAATGACAATTCGGAGATCAAGGCAGAATATTTTGTATATTTTTTATTATAGGTTTGTTTATAAGCTTTATTTTTGATATTTTTAGAAGCTTTAGGAAAAGCTTTAAATTAGGAGATTTCTTTGTATACGTACAAGATATAGTTTTCTTGTTTATTACTGGAATATTAATATTTAGAAGTATTATTGTATTTAACAATGGAAGCTTACGTTTTTATTTATTTTTTGCGATATTTTTAGGCATAATTATTTATTCTTTGACATTATCTAATAACTGTGTTATAATAATAACTGTAATTTTAAATTCAATTAAATTGCTATTTAAAATAATTTGGAAATTAATTAAAGCACCTTATTATTTTCTTCAAAAAACAGCAATTAAATATTCTAAAAAACATATCAAAAAATCTAGTATTAAAAATCCAATAAAATAAAGGAAAAATATAATTTTTGACGAATATAATACATAAAGAGGTACGTATGAGAAATTTATTTTTATCAAAAAAGGTTTGTTTAATTATTATTGCTATAATTTTGTTTTATACAATAATTTCTTTTATAAGCCAACAAAAAAAATTGAATAATTATAAAGGCCAAAAAGAGTATTATCAAGCGCAAATAGAAGATTTAGAAGAAGAACAACAAGAATTAAAGCAAGAACAAGAAAAAATTAATTCACCAGAATATATAGAAGAACAGGCTAGAGAAAAGTTGGATATGTATTATCCAAACGAACGTGTTTATATAGCAAAATAGATTTTAAATTATAGGGTTTTTTCTATAGTTTAAAATCTATTATAAAAGTTTTTTTTCAATAAAAATTATTTCTTTAAAAATTTCCAAAGTAAAATTTAATAAGTTTATAAAAAAATTGCATTATAAATGTAGTGTTTATTTTAATATATTTAAAAAGGAGAATTTTATGAGTTTAAGTGAAAAAAGTGTAGTAGAACTACGAAATTTGGCTAAGGAATTAGGTATTGAAAATATTTCAAAATTAAAGAAAAGTGAGCTAATTGCTACAATAGAAGAAAAGCAAAATGATTCTTCAAATAATATTAATGAATCAAATACTGATATTTCCAAAAATGAAATCCATGATTCAAATGGCAGATATAATTTAACAAGCGAAAATGATAAATATGTAGAAGGAATATTAGAACTATTACCGGATGGTTATGGTTTTCTTCGTGGAGATAATTATTTATCTACCCCAAATGATGTTTATGTTTCACCAGTACAAATTAAAAGATTTAGATTAGATACTGGAGATAAAATTAAAGGAATAATGCGTATACCTCAAGAAGATGGAAAATTTCCTGCGCTTATTTATGTTGGTGAAGTAAATGGTGAACATCCAGAAAATGCAATGAAAAGAAAAAGATTTGATGATTTAATACCAATCTATCCTGATAAACAATTAAAATTAGAAACAGTTCCAACAGAATATACAATGAGACTAATGGATATTTTATCACCAATAGGAAAAGGGCAAAGGGGAATGATTGTTGCTCCTCCAAAAGTTGGTAAAACTACTATATTAAAGAAGATTGCAAATAGTATAAGTGCAAATAATCCAGAATGTGAATTAATCGTGTTATTAATAGATGAAAGGCCAGAAGAAGTTACAGACATGAAACGTTCAATAAAAGGTGAGGTAATTTATTCTACTTTTGATGAACAACCAGAACATCATGTTAAAGTTGCAGAAATGGTTCTTGAAAGAGCAAAAAGATTAACAGAGCAAAAGAAAGATGTTGTAATATTACTAGATAGTATTACAAGATTAGCAAGAGCTTATAACTTAGTAATACCATCATCTGGAAAAACACTATCAGGAGGCTTTGATCCAAGCGCACTTCATAAACCAAAACGTTTCTTTGGAGCTGCAAGAAATACAGAAGATGCAGGAAGTTTAACAATACTTGGAACTGCTTTAATAGAAACAGGAAGCAGAATGGATGATGTTATTTTTGAAGAGTTTAAAGGAACAGGAAACATGGAAGTTCACTTAAGCAGAAATTTATCTGAAAAAAGAATTTTCCCAGCAATAGACATAAATAAATCAGGAACAAGACGAGAAGAACTATTATTGTCTAAAGAAGATTTAGCAGTTGTATATAAATTAAGAAGAGCAATGTCATCAATGAATACAATAGATATGACAGAGAAGCTACTAGAATTAATTATGAAGACTTCAACAAATGCAGAATTCCTAGATAAAATTAATATGATTTTAGATACAAATAAATTCTAAAACAATTCATTAAAAATTCACATTAAATAATATTGATTATAATTGTTTTTAATATTATAATAAAAAAGAATTAAAAATAAAGGATGAATTTTATACAATGAGCAGTAAAAGAACAGCTAGAATAAGCAATATAGATAAAATTGAAAAAGCAATTGAAGGCGAAAGAAAAGAACTTAAGCAAAACAAAAAATCTAGAAAAAAGAATAAAAAGATAAGAAAAACCAAACAATTTTTTGTTTTTAATTTTTGCTTAGGAACAATATGTTTTTACGTAGGATTATTTATTATTTACGGTCCTCAAACGACTTTTAGAAACTGGTTTATTACTACAGCAGAAGCATCAATGAGGCATAAATACTATGCAAGATGGTTCTATGATGAAGACACAATTGCTTACGTAATGTCTAATAATAATGTAATTGAAACAAATGCTTCAACAGATACAAGTCTATATCAAGCTACAAATATTGATGAAATAACAAAACCAAAAAAATATAAAAATGAATATGAACGACAGATATTAGAAAGAGATCCTAATCATTTAGATTATAAAATAATCGAATTTAACGATGAAAAACTTGAAAAAACTGGTAGAACATTCGATGGATTTTTAGCAGTTATTTATGATCCGTCTAAAATACATACTGTAACAACTCAGTATTTAGGTACTAGAGGTGAATACTTAGTTAATATGGCAAAAAGAGTAAACGCTCAAGTAGCTATAAATGGTGGTGGATTTATCGATCCAAACTTTAATAGTAATGGTGCTACTCCATTAGGACTTACAATTACTAAAGGAAAAGTAATGTCTTCTCAAACATATAGAGGAGCAGGAGGAATTATTGGTTTTAATGAAGATGACCAATTAATACTTACAAAATGTAGTCAATCACAAGCACAAGCTTTAGGTATTAGAGATTGTGTAACATTTGGTCCATTCCTAATAGTAAATGGTGAACCATCAGAAGTTTTAGGCAATGGAGGTTGGGGAGTTGCACCAAGAACAGTAATAGGACAAAGAGCAGATGGAATTGTTTTATTTTTAGTAATAGATGGAAGAAGTGGTTTAAAACAAGGCGTCGATATGAACGACTTAATTGAATTAATGCAAAGATATGACGCAATTAATGCTGCAAATTTAGATGGAGGAACTTCTAGTGTTATGATTGTAGATGGAGAACTTATAAATGATCCAATAGATTCAACAGGAGCGCATAAAACTAGATGGATATCTACAGGATTTTATTTAGAATCAGAATCTGAATAATTCTAATAAGTTGATAAATTAAATAAATATAATAATTAATTATTTTATAATTTGCATTAATTTGCAAAAGAAAAGGAGTAACATATGAAAAACAAAAAGCTTATACTAGTTTTAGTTATAATTGCAGTAATAATAGGCGTAGCAGTTTTCTTTATAACTAATAAAAATGACAATAAAGAATCAACAAAAGATAATAAAAATAATTCTTCTCAAGAAACTGAAAAAGCTCCTGAAGAACCTAAAGAAGAAGTAACATTATTAGAGTTCCCAGAAGCAACTGAAGAAGAAAGACAAATACTAGAAAGATATAGTAACAATAATGATTATAAGGTTATAAAAATTAATGAAGGTAATTGCAAAGGATATTTAATTGCAATTTATGAACCAGAAAGAGTTCATGTAGTTGCCTCTTCTAAAATCGGATCAGAAGGTGAATATGTAACTGAAATGGTAAAAAATAATGATGCTTTATTAGGTATAAATGCTGGAGGATTTGCAGATCCAAATTTTGATGGAGATGGTGGTACTCCTTTAGGAATAACTGTTACAAACAGCAATATGATTTCTAGAGACAAATATATTAATGGTAATGCTGGTGTTGTAGGGTTTGATGTTAATAATAAATTAGTCTTAGGAAAATATAATGCAGATGAAACTATTTCAAATGGAATTCGAGATTGTGTTTCATTTGGACCTTATTTAATTAAAGATGGACAAACACAAGAATTAAATGGTTGGGGAGCTTTAGGTCCTGATTCTAGAGCAGCAAGAACTGTTATAGGCCAAAGAGAAGATGGAATAGTACTATTTTTAGTCGTAGATGGAGATAGAACCAAAAATCAAGGTGCAACATTAGGAGAAGTTAGAAACCTAATGAAAAAATATGGAGCTATTAATGCTTGTAATTTAGATGGAGGAACTTCTAGTCAAATGGTTGTTGGAAATTCTTTAATTAATGATCCAACATCAATGAATGGAGAACATAGAACTCGTCCTGTTGCTACAGCTTTTATCTTATCAAGCGACAAATCTAATAATGGAGATAATTCAGCAATTGAAAAATAATTCTATCTATATATATTAAAACTTAATACTTATGAAATAAAACAAGGTGCACTTTAAACATGCATCTTGTTTTATTTTTTAAAATTATTGAAAAATACTATAAAAAAAATCTTACTTATGATATATTATCTATATAAAAAATAATTATAAAATTATGATATGAGGTTATATAAATAATATGAAAAGAATTATAAATGTAGCAAAAAATATAGTATTTTGGATGATAGTAATTTTATTTTTAGAAATTGCTTTTAGATTTTCAATGAATTATAGTTTTAATGTTGAAAGTTTAATTAATATAGAACTATATTCAATTTTAATTGCTAGTTTAATAAGCTTAATAGTTAATAGCTTTAATAAAAAAGCATCAACAGCTTTAACAACACTTGTTTTATTTATTCTAGCAGTTTTATTTTCTGTACAATGTGTTTTTTTTAAAATATTTAAAACATATTTTGCTTTTTCAAATTTAGAATTAGCTGACCAAGTTGCTGGTTTTGCTGGTCAAGCTAAAACAAAAATTTTAAATAATATTACTTATATAATAGTATTTTTAATACCTTTAATTATCTATTTGATATTTAGAAAAAAAATTAATTTGCAAAAAAATACAATTTCAAAATATGTAGCATATTTTACAATTCTTATTATTACTTTAATCTTATATTATTTAAATATCTTCATTATAGATAAAAGTAATAGCTATAAACTTTATAGAGAAATAAATATTCCTGCACTAAATTATGAAAAATTTGGAGTATTAAATTCTTATAGAATAGACTTATTCAGGTATTTAACTGGATTTGAAGAAAAACTTGTAATGGAAGTAGCAGAGCTAGATAATTATAATGAAACATCAGAAGAAGAGCCAATTAATTATGATTACAATATTACAGAATTAAATTTAGACAAAGAAACAAACAATCAAGATATAAAGAACATAAATGAATATATTAAAAATGACACCGGAACTCAGCAAAACAAATATACTGGAATGTTTGAAGGATATAATCTAATATATATAACTGCAGAAAGTTTTTATGCAGCTGGAATTAGAGAAGATTTAACTCCTACACTTTACAAACTAACTCATAGCGGATTTATTATAGATAGTTGCTATACTCCAAATGTTTTATCAACAATAGGAGGAGAATTTCAAACTTTAACCGGATTATTTCCTAGTAAAGACATTTTGTCAAAGTGGAGAAGTGGAACAAATTACTTTCCATATGGTCTAGCTAAAATATTTAAAGAATTAGGTTATAATACATATGCTTATCATGACCATTATTATACTTTCCAAGACAGACACAAATACTTAAAAGCTCTTGGATTTGATAATTATATGGGTGTATACAACGGAATGGAAAAAAGGATAAATAGTAACATCTGGCCAGAAAGTGATATAGAAATGATGGAAGCAACTATTTCAGATTATATAGATAGCCAAGCTCCATTTATGGCATATTATATGACAGTTTCAGGACATATGGATTATAACTTTGATGGTGGAAATTGTATAAGCCTTAAAAATAAAGATGTAGTAAAAGACTTAGATGCAACTCAATCTGCAAAAGCATATGTTGCAACACTTGTTGAATTAGATAGAGCTTTAGAAGTTTTAATTACAAAATTAGAAGAAGCAGGAAAGCTGGATAACACTGTTTTTGTAATGCTTGCAGATCATTATCCATATGCACTAACTTCAAAAGATATTAACAGTATTTCAAGCTATGAAAGAGATGATGTTGTTGAAATAAATCATAATAACTTAATTATTTGGAATAACAAAATGGAAGATGTTAAAGTAGATAAGGTTTGTATGTCATGTGATGTTCTTCCAACAGTCTATAACCTATTTGGAATTAAGTATGATTCAAGATTATTTACTGGTAGAGATATATTATCAAATAGTGGTGGTTTAGCTATCATGGAAAATCGTAGTTGGGTTACAGACAAAGGAACATATTTTTCAGAATCAAATACTTTTATTCCAAAAGAAGGTATAGGGGAAATAACTGAAGATTATGTTGAAAATATTAGCAATATTGTTCAAAATAGAATTAACATTGCAAAATGGATAATTAAAAATAATTACTATAATTTTCTAATGAACCAATAAATATAAGCAATAAAAATTTAGTTAAGGAGAAAATCATATGGAATTTTTTAAACCCAGCATAAGTGAAAAAAACGGATTAGATTTAATAACTAAAGATGATATTAATATTTTATCAATTGGAATAAGCACAGCAGGATCTGCAGAAATTGAGATGTCTAAAAAAAGCCCAAATAGTCATATAATTGCTACTACCATTGACAAAAACGGTTATGAATTTACAAAAGATATACTTATTAAGAACAATTTAACTAATAGAATTGAATTAAAATTAGAAGATATATCACAAAAACTTCCATATTCAAATAATTACTTTGACTTTATTTATGCAAGATTGGTATTACATTATTTAAATGATAAACAACTACAAGATTCTTTGTCAGAAATATATAGAATTCTTAAAGAAAACGGAAAATTTTATGTTGTTGTTAGAAGTATTGACGAATGGGAAGCAAAATTAGATGGTACAACATTTGATGAAAAGACAGGTTTTACAAAATATCCAGATTATAAAACACTAAATACTAATAATGTAGAATATATAGAAAGAAGATTACATTCTAAAGATTCAATAAAGCATTTTTTAACAGAAGCAGGATTCAAAATTAAATATTTAAAAGAATATGACGAGTATTTATATAGAGATTATAAAAGGATAGATAAAAATCCAAAACCTAATAGCATTATTGAAATATGTGCATATAAATAAAAAATATAATAGAGAGAAAAAATACATATGAGAAAAAAATTAAAATTAATTGATCCAGGATTGATTAAAGCCTTCGGAGAAGGCACAATATACACTAATAAATCTTATAGTTTAAATTTAGATTTTAACTCTAATCCTGATATTGATTATAATGAATTAAATAATATCTTAACTGTCTTTCCTAAAGGTAGCATTAGAGCAGCTATTGTTACTAATGAGCCAGAAGATTTATATAAAATCATAGAACTATTTAAATCATCAGGACATATAGCTACCTTACGTTTAAAAAACATTACAAATGATTTTATTAGCAAGCTTGATCCTACCAGAACAAACGATATTATGCCCAGAAACATTAGCTTTTCCTCACAAAAAGAAGAATATAAAGCCAATGTACAAGCTTATATGGAAAGGTTTCCAAAAGACATAGACAAATTTCTTCCACCATTTGCAGAATTACCCATGCTCCATGACGGAAATTTTAGTGATGACCAAAAATTATATGATTTTCTTCAACAAAGCCTATTCAAGTTCAATTTTATTACAACTGTACATTTTTCATTAAAAAGATTGCAAAGATTCAAATCGTGGCTGGAAGCTCACCCTGAATGTTCGCTTCCAGATATAGTGTTTGATAGCAAAAATGCCTATAGCATTAGTCATCTTGCTAATGTTAATCAATATCCAGGATGCTTATTAACAGTAAATTCTGATTTTAAACAATTTAAAAACAGATCCGATAAACCAATTACTTTTGTTATAAATAATATGTCAGATTTGCCATTTGAAGTTGTGAAGAAGCTAAAAGAAGAAAACGTTCCATGTAATATTCTAGTAGCATCAACTTATAAAGTCAAACCAGATTTTTCAAGCTATCCATTGGATCAGTATTTTGAACTTTGTATGCATATGCACGAATTACTTAAAGGAATTAATCCTAATTTACCAGAACTAGAGAAATTTAGACAAACATACTTTAAAGTAATGGAAAGCATTAAATATGATACTCCAGTTTGGAACCCTCAAACTCCCGAAGAGGAAGAATACGCAGAACAAAATGCCACAACCAGTCGTAACTTAGTTAATGCTCTTACAAGGCATAAAGCAGTTTGCTCTGGATATGCTGAAGTCTTGCGAAATGCATGCTTAATTGAAGGAATTGACTCTGAATCAATTGATGGACCAGTAGATAGTATATTTACAAAAGATACTTTTATAAAATCACATAAATTATCCAAAAATGAAAAAAAATTTTATGAAGGTGATGAAATGGTTATTACTAGATCAAATCATGCTTTCAATAAAGTTTGTGTTAATGGTGTTTGGTATAATTGCGATCCTACTCATGACAGAAGTTATATAATAAATGGCTTCATACCAGTTCACTTTCTAGTGTCTGATAAGAGTCTAAAAGAATTTGGAAGACCAACTGTTGATTTTTTTCCTATAAAATGTGATACCGAATTTAATCACGATTTACTAAATCCTCTGTTTCCAAATTACTTTAGAACATTTTTAAAGTATCCGAATAGAGAAGAAGCTAAGAAGTTTTTAGAATTTGAGAGCAGATTAGATGAAAATGCACAACTTCCAGATCCGCCAATCCAGCATAAAGAGAATCTTTTTACAAGATTGAAGAAAGTGTTCTTAGAATTTAGCAGAAAAATTTTTGAAAAATTGCCTCAAAACAATATAAAATTAATTAGTGATAGTGTAGTCGCAAAAAACGTTAAACCAGAAAGACGACCTGCTTGGGAATTATCTTCTACTCAAAAAGAGGAAGTAGATCAAAAATTATCTCAGAATAGTAAAACTGATCAGCAAGAACTAAAAAGTATAAGTACTGAAGAAAACGAAAGAAACGACTAGTCAAAACAAAAGCAAAAAAATTGACAATTTACATAAAATAATATATAATAAAAATGATTTTCAAAAAGCATTAATTGATGCAAAAAAATAATAGCATCAATACACTAAGCATCGCACAATAAGTGCAAGGAGGTACTATGAAAATCTTGTCACAAATTGGATCAGTATTGTTTATTGTTTTATTGGTATTAAGTTTTGTGCTAAATATTTTTAAGCCAAAGTGGTACTGGCAGCGCTTTATCCCAATGCTTCACAAGAAAGAGGAAAAGCATCCAGTAATCACAATTATTGTTATTTTACTCCTTGCAGCATTAATGCTATATGGAGTAATAAGTTCGATTTTGATAAGATAGCGCCAAAAAAAGATAGATTCATTTTCCTAACAGGAATTGAATCTATCTTTTTAATTATTATCTAAAGATAGACAATATCCATTGGGAGCTATGATTGAAAATGAAAAAAGTAATCAATCCTTTTTTATGATAAAAGATATTTTTATTTAATAAAATAATTAAATAGGAGAAGCAGAGGAATATGGATCAAAAGTAGTATAAAAATAAACATGTAACATTGCACAAAATCAAGGTTTCCGCACCCAACGCTGTTGAAATATCAATGGTTACAGAGGTTTTGAATTTTTCAAAATACATTGTTTCTTATTAATTTTTGATTCTTTTTATAATCCAATTAATAAAAAAATATAATTTCATACAATCGCTTTTCAGATAGTGATGATATTAAATCTTAAAATAAGGCAAAACTATGATAAAAAATAGTACAATAAGTTGATTTTAAATTCCACATATGCTATTATAAAAACAGATTTAAAGAGAGAAATATATAAATCAAATTTCACGAAATAGGTTTTAATTATGAAACAAATGACGAAGGAATAATTAAAAGAAGAATTTATAAAAAAGGAATTAAATCAAATAAAAGAAAATGATGAAAAAAGAAAAGCACAAAAACAAGTAGGATGGAGAAAAAAATTTGATAAGCGAGATAAAGACTATTATAAAAAAGCTGAAACATATCTTCTTGGAGAGTTAAAAAGATTAAGTCCAGAAGAAAGAAAAAGAGGTAATCAATATTTATCGGCTTTAGAAAATGAGCAAAATCGAACAAAATAAGGTAAAATAATAATTATTAAATGGAGGATTAAAATGTCAGAGTTAAGTGAAGAACAAAAAAGACAATTAAAAAATTGTTATGAAGTTATAAGACAATATCAAGAAAAACAAAAAAATAATCCAGATAAAAATAAATTTGAAAAAAAACAAATAATAAAAAAGGAAAATACAAATACAAATTCAAGTTCTAGTTCAAGACCAGTAAGAAATGGACATCAAAGAATAATTGGTGGAAAAAGAAAAGATGATATTCATAGTTCTACAAACTTTGGAAAAAAACAACAAATGAAGAAAGAAGTAGAGCTGGTGAAATGTTGGATGTATTAGAACAAGATAAAGAGCATAATAGAGGACATAACAGAGTTAGAGGAAGATAATAACTAGATTTTGGAGGTTAGTATGGAAAAAGAAATTATTGAAAAAATGTATGATTACTATAATTGGCTTTTATCAAAGAAGGATTGTGAAGATTTAACAGAAGATATTATGGAAGCTATTAAAGAAGAAAAATATAATAAACTTATTAAAGAATGGTTAAATGATGAACAAGAATATACAGATATAGAAGTAAATGGTTTTTCTTTAGTTGAAATAGCTGATAATTTGGACGAAAAAGAACCTAATATTCCTGTTGCTATCTTATTATGTTATTTAGCTGAAAATAATTCTCCAGAATATCAATGTATATTACCTATTGCAAGTGAAGTGTGTTTAGCAGACTATAAGTTAATAGAAGAGGGAAAAGTATGTCAAACTGCGATTTTAAAAGATGGAGATTGGTATTTATTTTCAGATGAAACAAATGAAGAAGATCTAAGAGAATATCAAAAATGGCAAGTATTAGTGTTAAATCCATTACTAGCACCACAATTTGTATATGAACATAAAGATAATACAGCCATTTGTTTACAAGAAGATGGAAGTTATTTAGTAGTAGAAAACGATGATAAAGTATAAAACTTAATACTTATTTGTTTTAGAAAAAATAATTTTACAAAGGAAATGATGAAGTATGGATATAGCAAGTATTAATAAACAAGCATTAGCACAAACATATTATATTTTAGATAGTTTAGATGATAATACAAAAAACAAAGTTCCAAATAGTTTATTTAATACGATAAAAGAAAATATGGATTATCAATATCAAAATACAACAGAATTATTGATAGAAACAAAAGAATTATTATATGCTAATTTAAATAAATATGTTTTAAGTCAATCGCAGAAAGACAAGTTGGCAGAATATTATAGATTTTATGATGCTTTGTATAATGAAAACAGCAAAATTTCCAGTTTTGAAGGTAGTGGCTTAAAAATCTTCAAAATTGCAAATCTTTTATTATTTTTATAAAAAATGAGATTTTTGAAATTTATAAAAACTTTTGTAAAATTGAAAAATTTCGAAACAACTAAATTTTTTTTGAATTTATTAATCATAGTAGTTAGTTGAAATTATCAGTCTTTTGTTATATAATAAGTAAAAATTAAGAATATAAGTAATATTGCGCACAAGCAGAAAATTTAAATACTAAAAGGAGATTTTTTATGATAATTATAGAGGAAAATAACATAAATAAAGTATGGAAAAATGTACTTTAGTGGAAATATTATCGTACCTAATGATTTAGAAGTAATAGAATTAAAGTAAAGTTTCCAACCATAAGGGAATAAAACTATATTCGATTGCGAATGGTAAAAAAGTTTCCGTACGTTTTTTGTTAAGAGTTGTTTGAAAAAATATGGAATATTGGAGGAAAATAATGAACAATTATGAATATATTTTTTTTGATTTTGATGGAACATTAGTAGATACTACTAATGGGACAAAATTGTCTGCATTATATGCTTTAAAACAATTTAATATAGATGAAAGTAGTGACGAAGAAATTGGAAGAAAATTTAGTGGGACCATTTTAAAAAATAAATTTCAAGAATATGGGTTAAATGAAGAAGAAGCTCTCAAAGCAGTCAATTTTTATAGAGATTATCAAAGTAAAAACACAATTACATGTAATGAAATGTATGATGGAATAGAAAAAGTTTTAAATGAGCTAAAAAGTAAAGGTAAAAAACTAATAGTTGTTACAGGAAAACTAGAAGAGACATCTAAAAAGATATTAGAATATATGAATATACTAAAATATTTTGATTTAGTTGCAGGGGCAACATGTGATAGCAGTAGAATAAAGAAAAATGATATTATGGAATTTGCAATTAAGAATTTTAAAAATATTGATTTTGATAAATGCATAATGATTGGGGATAGACCTACAGATGTAGAAGCAGGAACTAGATACAATATGGACACAATAGGTGTATTATATGGTATGGGAGATAAACAATCTTTTGATAATTTAAATGTAACATATTTTATAAATTCACCGTTGGAAATTTTAAATATAGTTAAATAAAAAATAGATAACGTTAACAGCAGAGGAAAGTAGAGGAGTGCAGATCAAGGAATATACAACATTGCGCAAAATCAATGTTTCCGCACCCAACAGTGTTGATATATCAATGATTATAGAGTTCTAAAACAATAATATTTAAGACTGAGAATTAATTGAAATTATCAGTCTTTTGTTATATAATAAGTAAAAATTAAGAATATAAGTAATATTGCGCACAAGCAGAAAATTTAATACTAATAGGAGATTTTTTATGATAATTATAGAGGAAAATAACATAAATAAAGTATGGAAAAATGCATTAGAAAAGCTATATAAAAATGGGTATATACCACAAGATTCAAGATTTTTTAAAATGGATACATTAATAATCGAAATGAATGAGCCTGAACTTTGCGAACCAGATTCCCAATTTCCAATGGATAAAGCTAATATAGATATTATTAATAACTTTATTATTACTGGAGAAAATGAGGAAAAAGTATGCCATGAATGGACCAAACTATATTTTCATAGATTATTTGATAATCCCAATTCTCAAATTGAATATATGATAGAAAGAATAAAAAAAGATAGAGTAGGTATTGCATGTAATTGGATAAAAGATGACCAAAAAGCTGAAATCAAACCTTGCATGCTAAGTATTACTGCAAGTAACGAAAATGGAAAAGTTAATTTCCAATTACATTCAAGAGCATGTAATATATATGACAAGTTACTCATGAATCTTCAAGAGTTTATTACGGTACAAAAATATATTGCATCAAGATGCAGCTTGAAGACAGGAAGATTCACCATGTTTATAGATTATGCACAGATTTCAGTAAAAGACAAAACGAAAGTAGAAGATATAATTTCTAAGTAATTCATTATTTTTAAAATTTTTGATAATATAAAAAAAGAAATAGAAAATAAAAATGTGATAAAATAATTTATTATATTTAAAAATGCAAAAAACTTAGAACTAAAATTTTTTTAAAATATAAAGAGGGAGGCTAGAAGAAGCATACTTTGATGGTCTATTTTGCAATATATGACATTGCACAAAATCAAAGTTTTGTGCAAAAAGGAATAGGAGTAAAATATAGAATACCCATTTTGAGTATCCCCTTTCAAAATTAGCTATTCTTTGATATAAGCTCATTTTAGCTGTTTTCTATAGACAATAAACTACATTACTTTTTAATAAAAACCTCTTAAAATCGATTCTGGAGCTTCAATATTTTGTGTTATGTCTGGTTGGATTTTTTTTCGTTATTGTAACCTAATAATTTATAAAAAAATTATATAACTTCAGATTATTTTTTCAAAAATTCACAAATCCTTATATTTCAGTATTTTGCCTTATTTTTTAGACAACAAACTATATGCCTAATTTTTAAAAACGGCTTAAAATCGATTCTCGTGCGTCGTTTTTTTAGCCATTTTTCAGTATTTTTAAAAAGTGCCTAAAACTAAGCATTTCTATAAGAATTACATTATAATTATAAGATTTTATAAATTGAACATTATAATTTAAATATATAACGTGTTAGGTTTCATATAAAAATGTCTTAAAATCGATTTTGATGCGTTCAAAATATAAAATTATATTATGAATTAATAATTTAAATATATATAAAGTAATTATAAAATTCTGTAATAAATTTTATTTACAAATATAATTAACAAATGTTCGGTTTTTGAAATTATATATAAAAATTCAATTTTATAAAATTTCAAAATTCAATTTTAAACTTTTGCAATTATAATTTTGTTTAATAATTTTTTTTAAATCATTTTTTATCTTTTATAAAGTTTTTTCGTTTGTAATTATAAAAACTTAATTATAATTATAATTTTAATTTTTTTATTTATAATGAGATAATTAAAAAATGCCTATTTCCCTACTCCCTATTGATTTTTAGATATTTATTTGTAAAAAATTATATAACTTTTAATTTTAATCTATCTTTCAACATCTTCGGAATTGTTTTCTTCCAGTGATTTTCTTTCTTGTCTTTTCTTTAAAACAGCATCATTAATTTTTTGTCTTTCACTAATTACTTTTTTAGTCTCCTTATACATTCCATAACCATTTGATAATAGCTCACTATATACTTTATGTTCATCTGTTTCTAACAAATCTGATTGTCCAATCTTCCTATAATCTTTAGGTCTGGAATTATTATAATTAATTTTATTTATTAGCTCTTTTTCTATATCAATTCCATAAATATCACAAAATTCTAAAACTAATTTTATAACTGAATGAAGCTCTGAAGAAACACTTACAGTTTGTCCGTTATCAGCTACAAAACTATCATTTCCATGTAATACATGGTATAACATAGAAAGAGAAATATGATTATGACAAGCTTTTCTGATTTCTATAAAATATTGCCATGGTTCTTTTTGACTTTTTACTTGCTCATAATATTTAGGGTTTTTATAATAGGCGTCTGGAGTTTCTAAAAATGTTTCATCAACGTCTATTTGGGGATCACTTCCTCCAAAATAGTCTAATATAAAAATGATTATATCTGCAAGTTCTGTTGGAGCACCTTCTGGTTTATCTCCTTTCTTGAAATACACTTCAGTTGGAGCATGTCCACTTTCTAATTCATCCATAGTTTCTTCAATTTCATCTAATATATTTCTTGCAAATTCATCATAAGGTCTTATATTATCCCAAAAACCATGATTAAGATTATTTTTATATACCATATCTCGTAATTTATTATTAATATACATTTTTCCCTCCACGTATTGATATTATTATATAAATCATATATTAAGATTTTAAAGCTTAAATATTAACTTATTAGATTAAATATAAAAATGTCTTAAAAATGATTTTCAGAAGTCTGGATTTGTAAAAATATAATTAAATATAAAAATATTTTTAAAAAATATAAAAAAATTGTATTTTTATATTTTTATCAATTATAAAAATCCTCTATTTTCCCCTACTCCATCGTTTTCAATATTAGAAATTGTAATTTGTTGGGCAAATTAATTATCTACCAGAACCAATATTTCCATTATTAGAAAATCTATTTTCGTATTTACGTAAAACATTATCTAAAGCATTTTGCAAATCAATATTTAAAACATTAGCTACACATATTAGCGAGAAAAAAGTATCTCCCATTTCAGATTCAAGGTTTTCAGTATTACAAAAATCTTTTTTACCATAATCGTTTCCTTTTAAAACCTCTTTTCCTAACTCTCCAAGTTCAGAAATTAAGTCAATAAATCTTATCTCTACTGAACTTTCTAAATTATATTTTTTTATTAATTCATCTACTTTTTCTTGAATACTATTCATAATAAATCCTCCCTACAAATTACTATTCATATACATATTATGATCCAAATGTATATGAAATGTCAAGAAAAGTTTCGATATAAATTTATAAAATGTCCACCCCTTTATCTATGTATTAAATAAAAAATTTACAAAAATTTTAAAGTAAAAAAAAGAAGGAGATCAAAAATCCTTCTTATATATATTAATCATGTTCTTCAAGACTTTGAGAAAATAATTCCGGCATTGCTAGCTTTGCCCTATCTTGAATTGTATCCAAAAAACTTTGACAAAAAGATTTATATTGAAATAAAGTACTACCTTTTTCAGCATCCTCTAAAGCTGTAACAATTGCAGACGTTCTTTGTTTATAACCATATGTTTCATCTGATAGACATCTTTTTAAATCTTTACTTCTTCCAGCCTCCATAGCTTCTCTAACGCTATCAAATCTTCCAGTTCCAGTTCCAGTGCTAAATAAAAGAGATGGTTTATTTGGAGTTCTATCATAGATATAAATTGTTGGAGTTTTTCCACCAGCCTTGTTAAATTCACCATTCTCTACAGCTTCCAAAACATCGCAAATTTTATTATATGTATCATCATGATGATTTATAGAAATTGGTCTTGGTTCGCATTTTAAAGTAGATTTTTTTCCAATAAAATCATCATGTAATTGGCATTCAATCATAAATCTTTCTAATGATGATAATAAAGAATTTATAGTATGAGTTGCTGTAACATATATTCGTATTTCATATCCAACTGCAGATGGAGCTTCAATAAATTGTCTTGTTTTGTCCTTACTACCTAATGTTCTTTCAATAACAATATTATATTTACCAAGTACTAATTCTCTAAACAATCTATTAAACACTTCAAAACATGCAATATGTAATAATTTTTCTGAATCATCTGGAAAATTTGTATCAATATAATTTCTATATGGATGATGTGCTTTCATATCATCTATTATAATAGAAACCATGTTGTTGTTTTCTTTTCCTAATAGAGTAATTAATTTCGATTTTCCTGAAGCGTTTTGACCCCCAACAATATATAAAGTAGGTGTAATTGATTTTTCTTTATCCTTCATTATTTCTGCTTTATATCCTCTCATAACGCAATCAACTATTTCTTCTTGATGTTCTCTACAAAATGCTTCCATTTCTTCAGGTGTTTTTATTTGCGTTATATCTATAGTTTTTTTGCTCATTTTATATTTCTCCCTCTATAATCTTATTAATTAATTTTGTATTTCCTTTTCTTATTTGTCTTTCGCATTCTAATAATTTTTCTAATAATTCTTCTGATTCTTTAATATTTTTTCTTGTTTTTTCAATACTTTGAGACAATATATCAAAAGCAATATCAGCCTTAATATATTCGTTTAATACTATTTTTGATTCCATTTTCCCTCCTATAGTATTAAGTTTATGAAAAACTCATAAACTTATTTGCATATTTTAATATATTCATACTTATATCACGGTATATTATTGTTTTCAACAGTTAATGAATATAATTCACAAAAAATTCATATTATATTCATCTATAATTCATCTCTATTAACACGTATTCTTAAAAAAACAAGCATAATTAATTCTTATGCTTGTTTTTTTAAGAACTAAATATTTTTATAAAATATCTTATTTTTATTTTTATTATATAAATATATTGCTATTAAAACAGTAATAATTTCTGCTAATACAAATGCAATCCATATACCATCCATTCCAATAAAAAATTTAAATAATAAAATAAATGGTAATGAAAAAACAATTTGCCTTGACAAATTAATTATTAAACTATTTATACCATTTCCAAATGCTTGAAACATAGATGAGATAACTAAACTAATACCAGCAAATACAAATCCTAAAGATAATATTCTAAATGCTGGAATTGCAATGTTCATCAAATCATTTGAAACGTTAAAAATTTGAATAATTTGCTTTGTAAAGCATAAAAATATTAATTGACCAATAAATGTAACAATTATTGAAATCTTAATAAATATCTTTATAATATCTTTAACTCTATCTTCATTCTTTGCTCCCCAATTATAAGCAAGAATTGGAATCATACCATAATTAAAACCATAAACAATTATTAATACAAATTTTTGTAATTGTCCATATATTCCCCATACCGAGATAGCATCAGTTGAATAATTTGATAAAATTTTATTTAATATTATAGTAATAAATGCAGAAACAGATTCTAAAACAATAATTGGGAATCCAACTTTTAGAATATCTTTAACTATTCTTCTATCAATGTTTGGTTTAAAAAATTCAATAAAATTAATAATTTTTAACTTAATAATAAAAATAAAACCAATTATTAATCCAACAGTTTCTCCAATTATAGATGCAATTGCTGCACCTTTTATTCCTAATTTAGGAATTTTCCATAATCCAAAAATAAAAATTGGGTCAAGTAATAAATTAATTATAACACCGAGCAAATAGCATCATCATACTATATTTAGACATTCCATATGCTTCTAAAATTTTCTCAAACAATATTTGAAATATGGATATAAAAGAAAATATGCTTAAAACTATTAAATAATCATATGATAAATTTATAATTGATTTATTCTTTGTAAAAAAAGATATAAAACTTTTTAAACTTAAAATACCAATTATAATAATTAAAATAGAAAAAAATATATCTAGTATTATTCCATTTTTTATTGCGTTTTTAGCCTTTTCTTCTTTTTTTTCTCCAAGTGTTTTAGCTATAAATGTATTTAATCCCATGGCTATTCCTAAAGCTACAGCTGTAATAATTGTTTGAATAGGAATCGAAATAGAAACAGCCGTTAAAGCTGTTTTATTTATTTTAGAAATAAACATCGTATCAATAATTCCATATAAAGCAATTGAAATCATTGAAATTACCATAGGTATCGAATTTTTAAAAGCTAACTCTTTGATAGGCATAGTTTCCATTTTATCAGTTAAATTATTCATTTAATTTCTCCAAATTGTTTATCTTCTTACAAATAATTCAAATAAATATATATTTTATAGTATAATATAAAAAATTGTAAATTTAGTCAATATGTATTTTTAACATATTACTATAAAACAAAAATTTAATAATTTTAACTAAACATTTTTGATATGTAATTTGTTTAGTTTCAATTTAAAAAACATGTTAACATAATTTACGTAATCACAATCTTTTTTGCAATTAAAGAGATTAACAAATCTCTTTGAAAGAGGTGATTCACTTGAGTATACCTAATAAACTAATAATTGAAGGAGTTGATACAACCTTAAATAACAATGGAAAAGTAGAAATACTTTTACACTGTGAGTCAACAAATCCTATCTTTTGTTCTAACAAGTATATGCTTCATTACTATGATAGTTCATATTTTACTGTCATCAAAACTTCTGTTTCAAGAAATTCTAAAAGCTATCTAGCAATTCTGAAATGTCTTGATGGAAGCGCTGATTGGATGTTAGATGATGAATATCCAATTGAAATAATAGAACTAATAGGCAAAGAACTAATCTTGATAGAACAAAAAAAATAGCACTCATTTAATAAATGCGTGCTATTTTTATTTTTATTTAAAGAATTTATTTATAAAAACATATTCATCACTGTCATGATAATACTTTTCTAATAATTCATATAAATCATTATTTTTGGAATTTTTATTATTTACTAAAACAATTTTTTTATCTTTTAAATTCAAATATTTAAAAATATTAGTATTTTTTGCCTCAATAACAATCTCAATTTCAGCATTATTTGCAATAATAGTAATAAAAGCATTATTATTATTTGCTATAATTAATATATTATTATTTTTATAACAAATACTAGTTTCAAAACAATCTACATAGCATTTAATAATAATTATATTTTCTAATGATTTAGCTATATTGTTTTCATTGTTAATTGCCTTTAAAACAATGTTATTAATAGTATTTAAAGTATTTCCATAATCTTTATTTTGGATTTTTATTTTTTCTAAAAATGTTAATAAACCTCTTAAAGCATCAACTGTTTTCATCATGTTACCAATGGTGCTAATGTCACTAAAAATGTAATTTTTTTGGCATACTTCTTCCCTATTTTTTGTCTTAAATAAATTAATACTTTTTAAAAAATAATTTATATTGTTTTCCAATAAAATTGTTTCATTCATATTAATTTCTCCTTTCTTTTTATTATGGCAAGATTTTATCAATAAACAAAAAAAAATAATCAACAAAACTAATATAAGTTTTGTTGATTTTTATACTTTAATTCTTAATTTTCATATAAACAAAACAATTATTATTTTCATATTTTTCAAAACAATAATATTCATCTATATTTATATTTGTTGATTTTAAAAATTGAGAGTAAATATTACTAATTAAAGGAGCAATGTCTGACTGATCATCTCCACCACAATCAAAAACAAGATATTTTCCGTTTTTCTATTGTAATTTTTTGAGATTCACCAAAATCTTCTTTGCAACCTACCCAATATACTTCTTCATTTCTATTATTTTTAAAAGTAATTGCATACATTCCTGTATTTATCAATTTCATATAGATACCTTTATCTTTTAATTCTTGATATAATTCGCGAATTCTAAACAAAAAATCTTCTTTTGTTTTTGCGTATTTAGTTCTGTAAGCGTATATTACTTGCTCTTCTACGTCTTCTATCTTATAAGAATACTCAATAGGTTTTTCGTTTCTAGATAATTGAAATACTGGAAACTGAATAAACTCTGCATTACTTTTTCTACATTCGCTTGGTGTCATATTAAATATGCTTTTAAAAGCTCTAGAAAAAGATATTTCTGATTCATATTGATATTTTAAAGCTAAATCAATAATTCTAATATTAGTATTTTTTAATTCTTCATAAGCTTTACTAAATCTTCTTCTTTTTATATACTCAGCTAGAGACATATTTGTAATAAATACAAATATTCTTTGCATAGATTGTTCAGACACAGCTAAAATTTTTGCCATCTCATTATAATCAATTGGTTCTGTTAAATGTTCTTCTATATAATCAATTAATTTTTGAAAGCTTTCTATATTATCCATTTTAAACCTCATTTTTTATATAAACTACAAATTTATAGTATAATATTTTTATTGTTTTGTCAATAAAATAAAGGTCTTCATTTGCTTAACAAATTTTTTTAGCTTACTTTTTATTTAAAATTTTAAACAAATGTGATAAAATTCATTTATAAATTTTTAAGGAGCAATTATATGGAAATTATAAAATATGAAAGTATTTATAAAAATTATTTCAAAAAATCAAAAAATAAATTAAAGCCTATGGCTAAACACATAGAAAATCAAGTAATAAATATTTATCCAGATTTTGAAAAACAATCTTTTATAGGATTTGGTGGAGCAATTACTGAAAGTAGCGCATATTGCTATAGCTTACTTTCAAGTAATAAGAAAAAAGAATTTATGAAAGATTATTTTGATAATAATTATTCAATTTGTAGAATTTGTATAGGAAGTTCAGATTTTTCATTAAAAAGTTATTCTTATTCTAAAAAGAAGGATCTATCAGATTTTAATATAAGTCACGATATGACAAATATCATTCCAATGATAAAAGATGCTCTTAAAATTAATCCTGAGCTAAAATTCTTAGCTTCTCCATGGAGTCCTCCTGCATTTATGAAAACAAATAAACTGTTAAACTTTGGTGGCCATTTATCCAAAAATTATTATAAATTGTATGCTGAATATTTAACAAAATTTATCTTAGCCTATAAAAAAGAAGGTATAAAAATAGATTATCTAACAATTCAAAATGAAACAAATGCATTTCAGATATGGGAATCATGTATTTTTTCTCCAGAGCAAGAAAAAGATTTTATTGAAAACTATCTATTCCCTGCTTTCCAAAAAAATAGTATTAATTCCAAAATTTTAATTCATGACCATAACAAAGAACATATATTTAATAAAGCTTTATATGAATTCAAAAATGAAAAATCAAGAAATATTATTTCTGGAATAGCTTTTCATTGGTACTCTGGTGATCATTACGAAAATATAGAATTAATTAGAAAGTATTTTCCAGAGAAATTAATATTTCATACAGAAGGATGTTTTGGATATTCTAAAGAAGAATGTAAATATCACTATGCACAAGATATTATAGATGACTTAAATGCTGGAACAAATGCATACTTAGATTGGAATATTCTTTTAAATTATAAAGGTGGACCAAACCATGTGCGTAATTATTGTATGGCCCCAATTATGCTAACCAAAGAGAATTCAAATTATGAAAAATCATTAAATTACTATTATATTCAGCATTTTAGCAAATTTATTAAACCCAATGCCAAAATTATCGAACATAGCAAATATTCAAGAAATATATCTGTTTTATCTGCTAAAAATCCTGATAATTCTATAGTTATTGTTATTTTAAATGATTCTACAACCCAAGTTCCATTCAATTTAATTATAAATAATAACTTTCTTAAAGATAAAATTAAACCTAACTCAATTATTACTTATTTAATGCAATAAATTTGATATTAAAAAATCAGTTCACCTCTAAAAAGTGAACTGATTTTTTAAATATCAAATAATTATTCTTCAATTTCCATCTCAAATAATAAAAATGTTTATTTTATTATAATTAATTTATAAATAAATCGTCATCGCCTGAATGAGACATTTTATGATCGAAGAAATAATCATCAGCATCATTATTGATAAGTTCTTCAACTTCTGGCTTTCCATCTTTTCCTCTAACTAAACTTCTTAACTTTCCATCAGCACATAAAACACTATTCTTTAAATTCATAAAAGTTTCTTGAAATATATTATCTAAAGAATTAGGCCTTTTATTATTTCTTAAACTCTCTTGAAAAGTTCTCATGCGTTCTGCAAAATAAAAAGGCAATTCATCTTTGGCTTTTTTGTTTTTAATAAAATCTTTTAATGTCATCCTATCAAGTAAATTATCTATATCTTTATCGTGAACAATAGCATCTATTATTTTTTCAGATCTTTCTGGACTACAAGCTAAATTTTCTAGTAAATTTTTATAAGCAACTATTGAATCACTTCCATTAATGTTTCTGTTTATTGTATATTTATTAATCATTTTTCTAAATTCTTCGACATTAAATCCATCTGGTATAACTTCTGCTTCTAAATATTCTAAATAAAGAACAACTTGAGTCTTTGCAGGTATGTCTTTAAAGCCTAAACTCATTAATCGTTGTCTAAAGCGGTCTACTCCACTTCCACATTCAATGTCAAATTCGGGATAAATAAAATAAGACCAACTATCTCTTTTATATTCAATAGGAGGAATACTGTCATAACTAAAGATAATACAATGATTACCGAATTCACCACATTCATATTCAACAACCATAGCTAAATCATCTTCATTTAATACTTGTACTTCTCTAAAGTCTAAATAAATACAATAAATAGATTTAATTTTTCTTTTGGTTAAGAAAAGATCTTTATGATATTTTATTATTCTACTTGGTCCCCATAAATCCCAAAATTTAGAATCAAGTTTAATCCCAATACCATTTTTATCTTTAATAATTGGTGGCCACATAACAAACTCCTATTCTAAAACAATAACTGGAACTTCCATTTCTTCTCTTGAAATTCCACAATGTGAAGATTTTTTAATATAAGTATTCTTTATTAAATATGTTTCTAATGCAATAACACTACCTGCAGTTGAAATAGCAATATAATTTCCTACAAAATCATCAATTTTTTTGTGCTTTTTTCCTTTACCTAAAAGACAATATTTATATAAAAAGTCTTCTTTTGACATAAGCCAAAATTCATCTTTAAAAACTTTATTAAATCTATCTGCAAAAATAGATTTCATATCTTCTTTTACCCATAAATTTAAACATCTAACCTCAAAAGAAGGTGGCATAATAAGACATTCCATGATATCTGGATAATTAAACAAAGAATATGTATTTGTTATATTTTTATGTCCATGATCTGCCGAAATTATTATTAAAGTATCATCATCTAATTCTTCTCTTAAATTATTAATCTTACTTTCGGTTTCAATTATGTAATTTCTAGCTTCTTGAGAATTGGTTCCAAAATCATGCAATATTGCATCTGGATTATCACTATATACAAGTAAAAAATTATCATTTGGTAGTTTACAGATATCTTTAATTACTAAAATTGCCTCATCTATATTGTTTGCTATTACCGTTCTTTTTCCTCTACGTTCAGCATATTCAGGTTTTATTTCAAATGCTCTAGCATCACTATTTTCCTCTATTAAGCTATAAACAGATTTATAATTCAAATCTGTCTCAAAAACATTTTTAGTAGAATATTTTAATGTATCTCCTAAATATGATTCATTATGTGAAAACATATCTAATGACCTTCCATATTCTTTAAAATATTGAGACCAAGCTATCCAGCCAGTCTCTAAAGGTGATAATCCACTATAATATGAAGTCATTGCAGCAGTAGTTGTTGACGGAAAAACACTTGTAACAACATCTATGCTCTTACTATTAAAATAGCCATCTTTAGAAACTTCATTTAATACATTTTTTCCTAAACCATCTAAGACCATGAAAATAATATTTTTATAATGTTTTCTTGAAAGTATAGTATCTAACTTTTGTGATGTTTTATGATTAGGCTTAACATTATAATGTTTTAATATAGAACTAATTGTTCCTAAAATACAATGATCATAATCTGGTAAAACTATATTTTTATAATCCATAAAAAAAAATCCTTTACAAAATAATCTATATTAAAATTATAAATTATTTTGCGAAAAATGTCTATAATTTTAAAAAAAAGATGACCGTCACAGGATAAACCTGTGACGGTCATTTGAATTACAAGCCCTTATTAGAACAGGCTCATAAGAAAATCGTAAAGATTGTATTGTGAGAAGATGGGCACCAGAATCAGAGAAACAGTACACATAATCTTAATCAGGATGTCCAGAGACGGACCGACAGTATCCTTAAGAGGATCGCCAACCATATCGCCAATAACTGCAGCAATATGAGCAACAGTGCCCTTAAGGTCTAGGCCCTCAATGATCTTCTTAGCATTGTCCCAAGCTCCACCTGCATTTCCGCAGAAAATTGCAAGCATTACTGCAGACAGAATACTGCCAAAAAGAATACCGGCAACAAACTTAGGGCCAAAGATAAAGCCAGAAGCAATAGGAATGAGAATAGAGATAAGCGCAGGCTTCTTCATTTCGCTCAAAGCGCCAGATGTCGCAATTTCAACGCATTTCCTATGATCAGCTTCGACTCCTTCTTTTCCTTCAAGAAGACCAGGAATCTCTTTGAACTGTCTTCTGACTTCCTCCTCCATAAGTCCAGCAACCTTAGAGACAGAACCCATAAGCAAGCCGGAGAAATAGAAAGGAATAGCACCACCAATAAACAGACCGATAAGAGTTCTAGCCTCAACAAGGTTAAGGATAGGATCCTCATTAATAGGAGTATAGCTATACAGATAAGAGATAAGCAGCGATACTGCAGCAAACATTGCAGAACCAATTGCAAATCCCTTTCCAATAGCAGCTGTTGTGTTACCAACAGAGTCCAGTTTATCTGTAATGATTCTCGTTTGTTTACCAAGCTTGCACATTTCGGCAATGCCACCAGCATTATCACTGATAGGTCCATAAGTGTCAACAGCGACGGTAATAGTGACAAAAGAAAGCATTCCCATTGCAGCATATGCGGCACCTAAAGGTCCAGCAATGATGATGGAAGCCATCATTCCAATGCCAAGCACTAAAACAGTGAGCAGAGTAGATTTCATGCCCAGACCAAGTCCATTAGTAATAACCAGTGCAGGACCTTCTTTTGCAACATTCGACAGAGCAATCGTGGGTTTTCTCTCATCACTGGTATAATACTCAGTAACAGCACCGATAATAATACCACAAACGATACCGATAAGAGCACTAACCCAAGGAGAAAGTTTGCCAAAAGCAAAAGGCAAGTCACCAAGGGAAACACCATTAAAGTGATAAAGAGTAAGTGCAAATGACAATACTGCAGTTACACCTGCCGAAATCCATGTTGCCAAATTGAGTTCAAAATGAGGATTTTTGCCATCCTTTTTTAAGAACACAATAACGAGTCCAGCCATGCAGGACAAAAGGCCGTAACCACAGAAATAGATGGGATACATACAGAGCTTAAACATAAGCTCAGGCGAAAGGTCCATACCTCTTGTCTGATAGCTGATAAAGAGAAGCATGCTAAGGATAATACTCGAAACGATTGCTCCCATATAGCTTTCAAGAATATCTGAACCCAGGCCAGCAGTATCACCAACATTATCACCAACTGCATCAGCATTAACAGCAGGATTGTTAATAGAGTCCTCATCAAGCTTGTGCTCATTTTTGCTGTTATCTGCAGCCATGTCAGCGCCTTTAGTAAAAATACCGCCACCAACACGGTTAAACATAGCAACAATAGAGCAACCAAGTGAATAAGAAGATACAGTCATCACAAACGGTACAAACTTGAGTCCGCACCAGTTCGTGATTTCATATGCCTGCTTCATTTGGTCCTTAAAAAGAAGTAAAACCATAATAAGTCCAAGAAGAGCTAATGAGCTCACCAAAAGACCCATTACAGAACCGCCTCTTAAGGCAACCTTGAGTGTTTTGCCTATGCTTTTGGTTTCGTGTGCTTCATTTGCGACTCGAACATTTGCATAAGTGGCAGATTTCATACCGATAAGTCCGGCTAAGCCGCTTACGAAAACGCCTGTCACAAATGCTACTGCGTTCGAGATGGAAAGAAATACTCCAAAAACTACGGTAAGAATACCGACAGTCAGGAAAATTACTTTCCATTCTTTCATAAGGAAGGTATCTGCACCAATCCGAATGGCAAGAGCCGTTCGAATCATCTGAGGATTGCCTTCCTTCTTCTTTTTGACCACAATGAAGTTATAGGCAGCATAGATAATGCCTAAAACTGCAATGATGGCCACCAAAACTAAGCCTTGCATTTTTGTTGACCTCCTTTTTGTCAAATTCTAAAATGCCTACATTTATGGAGTTTTTACCACATTCTGATTACTAACTTTTTACCTCACTTTCCTTACAATAAAATATATATACAACCCAGTTTTTGGATATGCGTGTATTCTATCACGGTATTACACTTTTTTCAAGGTTTTATTACTAAAATAATATATAAATTATAAAAAAATCTCCTATATTTAAATATAAGAGATTTTATAAGTAATTTTTGATTTTTATATAATATTAATAATGAATTTCTACATATCTGTTATAATCATAATAATCTGGTTCTATTTCTACAGTATATTCGTGAGAATCTTCAATTTTTTTCTTATAGTCTTCAAGTTCTGCATTAGTAGATATACTTATTTCATCTAAATATCCATCCTCACCATAAGTATCTATATAAAAAGGCATATATTCTACTCTGTTTTCTATTATATCATCAATAAAATTTTTTACTTCTGTTCCTTTTAATTTTCCATTATATTTTTCGAACATAGCGTTAAATTCATCAGCAGTTAATTCGTCATACTCATATTTATATGGATCTTCGTCATAATCATAATCATCATCAAAATCATAATCACTATTATATGTAATTGCTTCCTCTATTAAATCTTCTGTATATAATGTAAATACTATTTTATATTCACCATCTTCTTTTGTTAAGTAAATTACATCTTTACCATCTAAATCATCTAATTCGTCTAAATCAAGGTCTCCAGTAGCTTTTAACTTACCAGTATAAATTACAACTTCTTTGTCTATTTGTTCTTCGACATACTCAAGATATTCATCATAATCATCATAATCTTCATCATTTAGTATATCTTCTAATAAATCATCATCATCTTTTAAATTTTTAATTTTACTAATTTTAATTTCATATTCATCAAAATCTTCAAATAAATCTTTTAAAGAATCTTTTAAATCTTTTTTCTTAATTGTTTCACCTAATACATTTTCTAGTGCATCTATATCAAGTAAACTAACAAGTTCTGATGCATCTTTGTTATTTAATGCATCATAATATGCTTCAATTACATCTTCTACACCACTGTTAGAAGATTTTTCATTTTTGCTATTTTTTGAATCTTCATCTCCACATGCTGTTAAGCAAAATAAAATAGCAATAACTAAAACAGAAATAATTCCAATGTTTAAAATTTTTTTCTTCATTTTTTAATCCTCCCAATTTGAATCTAATTTGATTATATATTATGATTTTAAAGTTATCAATACTTTTTAAATATTTAATTTATTTATTTATTCATTCATTTCTTTATTATAGTATTTATTTCTACAATATTTTTTAGCTAAACCACCTTCACTTGTTTCTCTATAGTGGCTTTGTAAATCTTTTCCTGTTTCATACATTGTTTCAATAACTAAATCCAATGAAATTTGAGTGTGTTGAGCAAGTACTGCAGCAAGAAGACTTGCATCTATTGCTCTCATTGCAGCTACAGCATTTCTTTCTATACATGGAATTTGTACATATCCATAAATAGGATCACATGTAAGCCCTAAATGATGTTCCATTGCAATTTCAGCTGAATTTTCTATTCTATCTAAATCAAAACCTAATAAATATGAGCATGCAGCTGCTGCCATTGAACATGCAGTACCTATCTCTGCCTGACAACCACATTCAGCTCCACTAATAGATGCGTTTGTTTTTATTAAATTTCCTATAACACCTGCAACTGCTAAGCCTTTAATTATTTTTTCATCATCTATATTATAATGATTTTGCATATAAAACAATGTAGCTGGTAAAACACCTGCAGAGCCGCAAGTAGGTGCTGTTACTATTATACCACCACATGCATTTTCTTCACTAACTGCATATGCATAACTACTAATTAGTCTTGTTCTACGCATAGTTTCGCTTTCATATTCCATTTTTGGCTCATGAATTTGTTTAGCTTTTCTATTTAATTTTAACCTTCCAGGAATTTTTCCTTCGGCATTTAAACCTCTTCTGATGGCGTCCTTCATAGCAGTCCAAATTTCGTTTAAATAATCATCTATATCCTCTTCTTCTCTTTCACAAACATAATCATATAAATCTATATTTTTTTCTTTACAATATGTTTTTATATCATCCCATGATTTATGTTCATATATATCTTTTAAAATAGCAGAATCTTCACCTTCAATTTTAAAAGTACCACCACCAACAGAATAAATTCTGCATTTATCAATTAGTTTATCACCTTTATAAGCAAAAATATCAAAAGTATTAGGATGAACAGGACACTGCATTTTTGTATCAAATAGTATTTCATGTTCATAATTTTTTAATACCTCTGAAATTATATAATCTGTTAAATGGCCTTTTCCAGTAAGAGCTAATGAGCCATATAAAACAACTTTAAATTTTGTTGCATCCTTATGTTTATTTCTAAAACTTTCTGTTGCTCTTTTTGGTCCCATTGTGTGTGAACTAGATGGTCCATTTCCTATTTTGTATAATTCTTTTAATGATTGCATAAACATTTCTCCTTTTGAACATAAGGCGACGTTCCTTAAATATTCAAAAATGAACACTTAGGGACACTCCTTGTAATTTAAAAAAGTTTAATATAATTTTACAATAAAATTATATTAAACTTATAAAAATAATTCAATATTTTTTAATAATTTTAACAATATATTAGATGCTTTGTTCTTCTTTTACATCTAATGCTTTATCTTTTGTTTTAATTTTATATTGATAAATCTTCCAAAACATATCTGATGCTTGTTCAAAATATTGTTCAATTGTTTCTAATGGTATTGTAGATTTTGCCATTATTTTAGGCTTGTTTTCTGCATCTGATCTTCCCAACATTTTATTTGAAAACTCAACTAAAGTATTTGTAAAACTTGCTAAAAAGTATTTTCTACTAATAGGTTCAAATTTTCCTCTTCTAGTAGCTATGTCATTTATCCTATCTAGTGGAGATACAATTCCTTGACTTGTTGCCATAAGATCTGCTACATTTAAAATTCTATCATATATAGTAAAATTATATACATCAAGCCATTGTTTTAAATGATCTCCTTTAACACTAGGATCCCATGATGAGGTTCCATCAGAATTTACAATAAATCCTTCTAAAGGCTTATTATTCCATGAGCATCTTACACCATTAAAAAAAGAATGTGATAAAGCAGCTAAAGCTTCTTCATATCCTAGTTTTTTCAATTCTTCATATCCGGCAGTAATGTGTCTAGGACCTTGATCAATTTTTCTTCCATAATCATGAAGAAGACCCATCTTTATTGCCCTATCAGAATCTAATCCTAAAAATTTTGCTAATTGTCCACATAGTTTTCCTTCATTTAAGCAATGTCCTATCCAATCTGTAGTATTAAATCTTCCATCTTCAGTCATCTTATTTCCTAAACATTTTCCTGATTCTAAGCAATCAAAAGCAGCATTATAAGCAATTTCTCCAATTCTTTCATTTGAAATGCCTAGTTTATTAAGTACTTTTCTTTCTTTGCAATCTACATTTCTTAATAGACTGTAGCAAGCTTTTTTAGAAATAGGAAATTTAAACCTTTTTTGCATTGCTTCAAGTAGATTCTCTAGCTCATCACTTTTTATATCTTTCAATAATGTAAAAAAAGCATCATATACTGTATGAGTATTTTTATATTCAAAATTACGAGCATCTTCTAACGCTTGTTCTAAATACTCTGGACTACTAAAATATAAAGCCATACTTTGTCTCCTTTAAAAATTTATATAATTTTACAAACATCAATATTTTTATTTTATTTATTTACAAAATATACATTTTTAATTATAACTCGCCATTTATAATTAGTCAAAGTTTTTTAGTTAAAAATTATATTTTCAACTTTGCACAAAATTTTCAAAAGCTCTTCCATTTTTACTTATTTAATGATAATATTTTAGCAAGATGTTTTTAGAAGGTGTCATAAAATGCACCTAAATGCAGAAAGGAAGTTTTAATATGATTGACCCTTTTGATAACCCAATATTTTTAAATGATTTTTTAGACTATTCTTCTACTATTCTTAATAAATCACCAAACTCTGTCAAAGAATATAATTATGATATTGCTCATTTTCTTAAATTTATTAAGTTTAGATTTAGAATGACAGATGTTAGAGATAAAAATGAATTAAAAACTATTAAAATAAATGATTTAGATTTAAAGACTATGGAAAGAATTACTCTTGAAGATATTCATGCATTTTTAGCTTACTTAAAAGATACTTATGATTCAAAACCTGCAACACTTGCAAGAAAAGCTTCTACTATAAGAATATTTTTCCATTATTTATGTAATAAAACTAAAAAAATTCCTATAAACCCTGCTCAAGATTTAGAAAATCCTAAACAAGAAAAAAGACTTCCAAAATATTTAAGTTTAGAACAAAGCAAACAACTTTTAGAAACCGCCGCTTCCCCTATTCCCAATACTCATGGCAATCATGATAATAGTGCAAGGAATTATGCAATAATTACTTTATTCTTAAATTGTGGTATGCGTTTATCTGAACTTGTAGGAATTAATATTAAAGACATAAGCTTTGAAGATAATAAATTAAATGTAATTGGTAAAGGTAATAAAGAAAGAACTATTTATTTAAATGAGGCTTGTCAAAGAGCTTTAAAAACATATCTTGAAGTTAGACCTCATGATAGTGTTAAAGCAGACTCTAGAGATGCACTATTTTTAAGTGAACAAAAAAAACGTATAAGTAATAGAACAGTTCAGTATATAGTTAAAGAGGAATTAAGATTTGCAGGTATTGACCCAGATAAGTATTCAGTCCATAAACTACGCCATACCGCAGCAACTCTTATGTACAAATATGGTCAAGTAGATATTAGAGCACTTCAAGAACTCTTAGGACACGAATCAATTGCTACAACACAAATATATACTCATGTTGATAATGAACAAATACGTACAGCTGTTGAAAAAAATCCACTTGCTAATTTATAAAAAAATAGACGAAACAATCTAAAAATAAAGATGGTTTCGTCTTTTTATATCTCTTCTCCACTCATTAATAATAAGATATTAGATTTAAACACATATTTTGAATGAACTCTATAAAATATAAAGTATAATGTAGTATCAACTACACATTTTATTATAGTTTTAGGTAATGGTATAAAACTGTATAAAATCATTACAAGTATTGCTGAAGTAAACAACTGAACTCCAACTAATGCAAAAAATCTAATTATTGCTGTTCTTTTTAAATTCTTTGATCCTAATGCCCTTTTTGTCAAATTAAAATTTATTGTACTTGATACTACTCGTGAAATAATTGTAGATAATAATATAGAAATATTTGAATCTATATTTCTAAATAGAATTTCTGCAAATACGATAAATAAAAACAAATCTACTAACATAGCTATTGTAGATGCACCAGTATAAAGGCCGAATCTTTTAATCTTATCTAATATATTCATTTTATTTCCTTTTACTTTATTCTTATAATTGCATGTGTTACACTCTCATCTTCTGATTTAATTACAGCATAGTGATAATTATTGTCAATCGCATATAAGCACTTAACATTTACTTCTCCGCGAATTTCTTTTTTATATAAAACCTCTACATTTTTAGCGTTTTCTAAAATTACATCTGGTATTATTTGTGAAGCAAAATCAATATAGTTTAAATTATGTACATGACCATTTACATCTGTCATACTTTTAGTAACTTTTACATTACAGCTATCTATAAAAGTTTTAGGCTCATCTAATTTTTCAATTTCATCATTAAATACATGTTCATTTTCTATAGTATATGCATTCATAACCTCATCAGTTAATTTAACAATTCTTTTAGTTTCAATATCTAATAAAACCCATTTTGAAGTAGCCTTAATAACAATGTTTCCGTCTTCATCATAAACATAAAAATCACGTAAAGCATGAATTTTATCCATTGCACTAGACCATGTTTTAATTTTAAGGTTTTCTGAATAATGAGGTCTTCTTATATATTCAACCTTCCAATTAATTAATACCCAACTTTTTTTTGTTTTAGGAATATCTAATAATCCATAACCAGATAAATTTGAATGATATCCTGCAATATCTTCTAAATAACTTAATGTTGATTTAATTTTTAAATTATTTTTAAAGTCTATATCTCTAAATCCTATATAAAAATTTCTTTCTACGTACATATTTTACCTCTTTTTTTATTTTAAAATAAATGCGGTTGGAATTGGCCTTGTTTGATGCTTTCCAGATTTTGTTGTTGGATCATTTATCAATCTATAATTAACTGCCATTCCGCTAGATGATCCACCATCTAGCATACTTGCATTATGTGCAGAATAATTTTTCATTATTTCTAAAGCGTCTTGATAAGTTGCTCCTCTGCCTAAGGTTCTATCTCCTTCTAAAACCAAAAAAAGCATAATTCCATCTTTGCGTTGCCCTATAACAGTTCTTGGAGAAAGTCCTCCTCCTCCATTTCCAGAAATTGTAGCTTCTTGTCCATTTACAATTAGATATGGTCCAAAAGAAACTGCATCTCTTATTCCAATATTAAATGCTTCTTGAGAAGTAATATCACCTAAAAACAGTTTATTGTCTTTAGTAATTCCAACTAATCCACCTTTTAAATATTCATTATCATATGTTGTTTCATGTAATAGTTTTCCATTTTGAATTGTAATACCTAATGGTTCGCCACCTGTTCCTGAACCTGTAGGATCAACAAAGCCACCTGCATTAATAGCAAGCTTTGCTTCATTTTGTTCAGATATTATTGTTAGATACTGACCATCTTTTCCTAAATATTTAGTAACAGCAAGCTCTATTTTTGATGGATTATATATTACAGCTAAATATCCTTTATATCTTTCTTTTTCAATTGTAATTAGTTTATAATCAATGCTTTTGTTATAATCTTCAAAAATTTGTTTTTCATACTCATTTTCAAAAGAGATTTCTTTATCAGAATAATCAATAAACTCTATTTCATTTAAATTTGTACAAAATGAAAAATCACTAATAAAGTTCCTATTTAAGCAATCTTCTATTGTTTCATCATCATAAAAAAATGTTGCTAAATATTTGTGTTCTCTTGTATTCATGGCAGTAGTAATAAGCCAATCTCTAAAACTTGTACTAGGACCATATAATAGTATTAATCCAAAAACAAATAGAAAACTTATTAATATAAAAATAATTATAAAAAATATTTTTAATTTTTTCATAAAAGTCTCCCAAAAATAATTTAGCAATTTAAATATTAACACATATTTACTAATTTTACAATATTCAATTTTTTCTTAAATTAATTTTTAATAATGATAAAAAATAGAAGCAGATTATAATTGGTCAGTTTACAATCTGCTATAAAATTCTTAGTTAGGTGTCCATAAACCTCTTTGTCCCAAAAAAGAACCTATATCATTTTCAAGATCCTGTAATATTTTAGCATTCCTTTTAAGCGCATAACGGCATTTGCTGAGTAAAGCATCAACGCACCATTTTTTAATTTCAGAATTTGTTAAGTACTTACTCATCTCTAAAAGAGTTTTTGGAGATTCATTGGCTAAAAGATCAAGCACATGTTTAATTTTTTCTTCATCTTCCCGATTAATTATTTCTGAACCAATGGCACATTTTTCAATTTCACCAAGCATATCTTCAGAATACTTAATTTCAATATAAATAATCATATTCTGAAATTGAAGACTTACCTCGTTGATATCTTGTTTACCTTCAGATACCATAAAGATTCCTCCTTAATAATTGTTGCAATTGACCAGTTTGCAACAAAATAACACGATAATTATAACATGCTTTCAACATTATGTAAAGCAAATCATAAAATATAATTATAATGAAATAAAAAGGAGGTATTTATTTGAAACTAGAAAATAAGAAAATTGGATATTGCTTTACTGGTTCTTTTTGTACATTTGAAAAAAGCATTAATGAAATGGAAAAACTAATTCAACTTGAAAAAGCAATTGTTTATCCAATAATGTCAAAAAATAGTTACACATTAGATACAAAATTTGGAAAAGCTCAATATTTTATTGATAAAATAGAAAGAATTACAGAAAAAAAGATTATTCATACAATTCAAGATGCTGAACCAATTGGCCCTAAAGATATGTTTGATATATTAATAGTTGCACCATGTACACGGAAATACTATAGCAAAACTTGCAAACGATATAATCGATACTCCTGTTACAATGGCTGTTAAATCTCATTTAAGGTGCGAAAAGCCTGTAGTTATTGCAGTTTCTACAAATAATGCTTTATCTCGGAAATGCTGCAAATATAGGAAAACTTTTAAATAGAAAGCATTATTATTTTGTACCAATGAAACAAGATAACCCTATTACTAAACCTCGCTCTGTTGTTTTTGATCCATCATATATTGCTAAGACTTTGGAATATGCATTAGATAAAGAACAAATTGAGCCTATATTTTTGTGAATATAATAAAAAAGATTGCGGAATATCGCAATCTTTTTTAAATTATTCTTTTATTTTTCCTTCTTTTATCTCAACAAATCTTTTAATCTTTTTTGTTGTTGTTTTTATAAATTCTCCATCTTTAATTTCTAAGCCTTTTATTACTTTATAAGTTGTAACCTTTTTATTTATCTCTTTGATTTTATCCCATAAAATATCAAAAATCTCTTTATCAGTTTTTTCTCCATATGTTTCTTTTATTTTATCATAATTTGGAAGAGCCCTACATGTAACTATTAATTCGTTTTCGCCTTCAACTTCTTTTCCATAAACCATACACTCTTGAATTTCTTCAACATTTGATAACATTAATTCAAGTTCTTCAGGATATATATTCTTTCCGTTTTGAGTTACTATAACATTTTTTATTCTTCCAGTAATATAAATATAATCATCATTATCTACATAACCAATGTCTCCAGAGTGAAACCATCTTGTTCCATCTTTATCATATTCAATTACTTCTTTTGTTGCCTCTTCATCTTCATAATATCCAAGCATAAGTGTATTTGTTGAAATTAATAATTCTCCCTCTCCTTTTTCATCTGGATCATCTACTTTAACTTTACCATTTATAATAGTTTTTCCAGCAGATCCTATTCTTGCATCATAATCAGGTGTTACTGCTGATATAGGTGAAGTTTCAGTTAGTCCATAACCTTGCAAGAATAAAACTCCTAAATCTGAATACCATTTACCAACCTTTTTATCAATTGGAGCAGCAGCAGAAACAACTAATCTTAAGTTTCCTCCTACCCCATCGAAAATTTCTTTAAATACTTTTCGCTTTATATCAATTCCTATTCCTCTAAGTACATTTGTAATTTGCATCATAGAAGAAACTAGCTTTTCTTTTTTGGATTTTTTAATATTTTTAACAATATTTTTATGCAAACTTTCAAGTAGAAGAGGAACTGCAATAATAATTGTTGGTTTTGTCTCTTTTAAGTTGTCAGATATATATCTTAATCCTTGACATACAGCAATAGATGCACCAGCTGCAAAAGGAACCAAAAATCCTATACTAGATTCATATGTATGATGTAATGGTAATAGTGAAAAGAACCTATCCTTTGGATTAATAACAACATATGCAGAAACAGCATTTATATTGTTGGCTAGCTGTAAATTATTAACCATAACGCCCTTACTATTTGCTGTAGTTCCAGAAGTAAAGAATAATGCTTTAAACTCTTCAGGATTAATATCAATTTTTAAAAATGAATCATCTCCATTTTTAATTAATTCTTTTCCTTCATTAAGTACAGTATTAAATCCAACTGTTCTTCCTTCTAAAGAATCATCACTTTTCATCTGAACGAAATATTTTACAAAAGGCAAATTGTCCATTATAGATTTTATTCTATCTTTTATATGTGAAGAATAAATAACACATGAAGCTTTTGCTCTGTTTACAACATTTTCTATTTCATTAACTGGTAATTCTTTATCTACTGGAACTGCAATTCCAACTCCTAAAAGTGTTGCCATGTATGAAACATACCAGTCATATTGATTTTCTCCAATTATTACAATTCGTTCATTTTTCAAATTATACTTATTAGTTAGAGCAGTACCTAAAGCTTCAACATCATTGCCAAATTGTCTATAAGTATATTCTATAAATCTTTCATCTTTTGGATAATTTTTATCAAGCATGAATACTTCATTTGAATATTTATCCATAGAATGTAAATAAATCTCTTTAATTGTTTTATAGTTTGTTTCTTGGTAATGCTCGCCTTTTTTTAGTTTTGGTTTTTTTTCGTTTTTTTCAGCTTCTTTAGAATAATCAGATTTTAATTCATCTATATTTTCAATGTTTTCTAGTGTTATTTTTTTAAATTTTAAATTAGGTATTTTGTTAAAATATTTAAACCAATTGTTTTCTCTACTCATTTAATTGCTCCTTAAAAATCTTTATCTGTTTGGTACTAAGTATTTAGTCTTTTTAAATTCATTTGTAATTAAAAATTCTTTTCTATTTCCTCCATATTCTCCATCTATTGATAAGTCTATACCATTTGGAGCATCAATTTTAATATTAGAAGTTTTAAAATATGAAATATGTTTATCATTTAAGTTTCCTGTTAGTATTTTTAAAACTACAAGTGTGGTAGCCAAAGGATTCTTTGGCTTTTTTGCAAGTATTACTTCAAATTTACCATCATCTAATAATACTTCTTTTTTTCTAAAAACAGGAAATCCTCCCATATACTTTGAATTACTTACACTTCCATAAAGATATTCACCTTCAAGATTGTTTTCTTCAGATGTAATTTTTATAAAATGTGTTTTATAATTAAATAACTCTTTTATTCCATTTAAATAATAAGCTGATTTACCAACTCTATTTTTCCATTTTCTACTTGTACTATAAGAAGCTTTTGAGAAAATTCCAAAGCTTACAACATAATTAAATGGCTTTTCATCAATTTTTCCCATATCAACTTCTTTTAATTTGTATGTATCGATATTTTTAGAAACGTCTAATTCATTAAATGAGACTTTTAAACTTCTTGCAAAGTCATTGGTTGTTCCCATAGGAATAAACGCTATTATTGCATCCTGGTTTGTTTCAGATAGACCATTTAGAGTCTCATTTAATGTTCCATCACCTCCCCAAACAATTAATTCTTCTCTTTCTAATTTATGTTCTTTAATTATTTGAGAAGCATTTCTATCTGGAGTAGTATATTCTAGTTCGACTTCATGTCCATTTCTTTTTAAATTCTCTACAATATCTGATACATATTTTTTGGATTTTGCTCTTCCTGCCTTTGGATTTACTATCATCAATATTTTTTGCATAATTACACCTTATCCTTTAAAAATGTATTTTATGTGTTCTATATTACTATTCTTACTTCTTTCGTTCATCATATTATATACTTGATTTCTTAAGTTCTCTTTCTGCTCTTGTTTATTTAGATTTTTTTCTGGCCAAAACGGCCCATCTATGTAAGTTACAATATTTACCTTTTCTGAATTACCTCTTCTTTGATAAGTATTGGTCATACAAAATGTGGGTAAACCTAAATTAACAGGGTATTTAAACGATACTGATTTAAAAGGCCTAATTTTTGTGTAAAACGGCCATATATGTGCTTCTGGATAAATTGTAATACTATTACCATCTAATGCCCTTTTGTTTATACAATCTAAAAAATTTTTCATTCCATTTTTAGTAGTTGGAATTGGAATTGCCCCAAGCATTTGAATCGAATTACCAAAAATAGGCAATGATACATTTTCTGGATTAACAATAATATAGTTTTTCTTTGGCCAAATAGGATTGCTTGGAATAAAAGTATCGCAAAAAGGCTGAGTATGATTTACATATACAAAATATCCAGTTTTTTTATACTCTTTAAGTTTTTCTTTTCCAATATATTTAATCCTAAATACTACTTTAGGATAAATAATTTTTATTGGAAACATTATACAATTAAAAAGAAAAGCTAAAATTTTCCAGAAAATGTTTGTATGTATGTATATATAGTTCTCATCGATAGATTTTGGAATAATTTTAGCTTTAGAAAATTCATCATTTAGTTCATCTTTATAATAAATAATTCTATTCATCCATTTTTTCCTTTTTTGCTAAGCTAGATAAAATATAATCAGGTAACATTTCATCATCACATTCATATGATAAAGGTTTGTTATAAAATTCTTCATATATGTTTTTCCATACATTAAAATTCTTTACCTTCATGTTTTGAATGTTTTCTCTATCTGATAGTGCATCATCTTTATAAATTGGTTTTTCAATATGAATATAGTATTCTAATACAGGAAAACCTGCATCATCAAGATATTCTGATTCTTTTGTTGTAATGAAAAATGGAATAATTGGTACATTATGTTTAACAGCAAAACGATAAGCTCCATTTTTTAAAGGCTTTGGTTTTTGATAATTCCACCACATACTTTGTTCAGGATAAATTAAAATAAAATCGCCTTTATTTAGAATTGTTTCAACTGCATCATAAAATTTTCTCATTGTTTGATGATTTGAACTAAGCGGTAATGTATCACAATTTCTAAAAATAAAGCCATATAATCCTGGGAAGTTTGTATAATTTCCCTCTCTAATTACAGCATAAATTTTATGTTTTTTGCCTTGTTTTGATTTTCTAAATACTTTTTCTACAGAGAAAACTTCAAATGGATTAAAATGATTTGAAGTAATAATTCCTCCAGTTGTAAGGTTTTCTAAGTTTTCTAATCCAGTTACATCTTTAATAATTATTTTATTTTTTCTTACTGAATTAAAGTAAAACATCTCAGCAATACTTGTTGCAACAAAATTTTTTAATTTTTTTGAATATCCTTTACCTAAATAATCTATATCATCTGGCATTAAAACAGGTGCTGGCGGATCTTCCATTGTATCTTCATCAAATCTACCCATTTTTTCATATTCTTTTGCTTTATCTAACAATTTTACTCTATCTTCATACTTTTCTTGATCCATAATTTCTAGTTTTTTTCTATCATCTCCGACATAGTCTGCTTCTTTAGCAGCTAATGCAACTAAGTTTAATCCTACTTGAACATCTTGCTCTTTTTGTTCTTCTGAATAATTATCTTTAATACATTTTATTTCTTCATAAAATTCAGTTTTCTTAGCATATTTCCAAAAATAATCTTGAAATGGAACATTATCTAAATGCCAAGGTTTATTACTTAAATTAAAATGAACAAGTTTTGCTTTTAATGCTCTATGCTCTGGAAGTGCTCCTGGCATTGTATTCCACGCGCTATCTATTATCTTTACTCTGCCTTTGCAAAGTCTATTTAAATAGTCTTGATCTTGAGCTACTCTAAACTTAATCATATCTAATAAATACAAAAACTTAACTTGAAATCTAAACTTTCTAAGCTCTTCCAAATTCATGATTAAGATACCTGCATTAAAATAGTTTTTATAATCAGACATTCCAACAACCAGTTCAACATAGTCTTGAAATTCTCTTACAGACCTAACTGCTCCATCTGGTACAGCACCTACTAAATTAAATCCAATATCTATATTATATAAATTAGCAACATCATCTAACAAAACTATATCAGAATCTAAATAAACAATTTTATCTAAGTTTGGATATAAATCTGGAATAAAAAGTCTATAGTATGTAGCTTTTGAGAAATAATCTCGAGTATACAATTTATTTGAAATTCTCATAATATATTCATTCAAATCAACAAATTCAATTGTTACATTTGACTTTTCATATTTCTTTATTCTAAACATATTCTCATCTGATATAGATGTATATAATATTCTAATATAATAATGATTATCTTCTGATGCATAATCTAATAAAGATTCTAATGTTACTGCTAAAAATGGAATATATCCATCATCAACTGCAAAAAATACTGGTATCAAATTATTTTCTTTATCCATAATACTTCTACTCTTTCTTCTTTAAATACATTTCTTCAAATTCATTTTTTAATTTTATATATTCATCTAAATCGTTATCATAATAATAACATTTTAATACTTTATGAACTTCTTCTATATTCCATTGTTTAAAATTTTCTGTGTGTGGATATGGAAACCATAGAAGTCTTTTACAAAAATGACAAATAATTGTATTTTTTCTATTAAATTTTGATTGCTCGTTATAAATCCTAGGTAATATTTTCTTTTTGGTTGTTGACCAAAAAAGAGCATCTTGATCTGCAAAAAGCATTTTCTTTTGCCTTATTTTTTCTCTAGCTTTTTCCAAGAGCTTAGTCTCGCGTATTTTTTTCATATTAAGCAATAACATTCCTGCATTAATGTAATCAGGTCTAATTAGCCAACAGCCATATTTTTCTTTTACAGCAGCGTATTCATAATCTTCTATATCAATACTAAATAATTGATTTAGATCTCCACCAACCATTATATCTATATCAAGATACAATAGTTTATCTGGAATCTCTGGAATAAGATCTGCAAGTAACCTTAATAATGTATATGGTGTACAATAAGCTGTTTCATTTTTACTTCCTTTAAATTCTTTATTGTATAATTCTGTAACATCAATTTTTGTTACTTTGTTTTCTGGATTTTTTCTTTTTATCATATCATTAAGGAACTCTACTTGGATATCTTCTATAGCTAAAAAATCCTCTCTTAACCTTGTTTGTTCCATTGTAAAAATATAACAATTTATTGTCTCTTGTGTTCTGTTAATTATAGATATAAGTTGTGTTAAAGCACCATCAAATACCTTTTTGTTTCCACATAAAAGTAAATTAATCATATATTACCTCTATTATATAAAAATTCGTATATTATTATAGTTTAAAAATTTAAAAAAGTCAAATAATACCTAAGCTTCATTTACTATAAATTCTGCAAAAAAATCAAATTTATTTTCATTATAATAAACTGACTTAACAATTCTATAATCTCCTGCAGATACTTCACCATAATCCTCTGTCCAGTCAATCTCTTCTTCGAACCTAGAATTTTCATTTAAAACAAATGGTGTTTCATCAAAAGTTATTTCATGAAGAGGCTCTAAATCTGTCCATTTTCCGTCTTTTTTCATTTGTAATTTATATCCTGGTTTCCACGTATAAGGTGAAATATTTTTGTCTGTAATAATTATTGTCGCACCTAAAGTTGAAAGTGTCCCAGATTTAATTTCTATTGATACTTTTGCTTTATCCTTTGCAATGATATCTAAGTTTTGAGGACTATCAATTATTTGATTATTAATACTATTATCATCAATACTATTATCATTAATAACATTGTCAACAATAGTATTATCAATATTTTGCATTTTGTTGCTTACTTCATTTTTTTTATTATTGTTTTCTTTTATTTGATTTTTCATAGTTTTTTCTGTATTGTTATCATTATTATTTTCTTTTGCAATAATGTTTATATCATTAGCAATAGCGTCTTTAGAAACATTTGAAGATAACATAAATAAAACAGCACCAATAACAATTAATAAAAATAAAGTTATAATTAAAAATATAATAATTAGATTTTTTGTTTTCATGTTACCCTCCTTTAATTTAAAAATTATATTTCATCTATAGCATCTAAAATATTTTTTTCACTTGCAATATTATTAATAGTATCATTATCATATAAACTTAATATATTGTCTAAATCACTTGCAAACTCTTTTAGCATAACAATCTTTATGCCAATTTCTTTTCCTTTACAATAATCTTCTAAAACACTTTTCAAATTCATTATAAATGGAATTTCTGATTCTAGTTCTTTAGTATATTTTTTAAATCTGTTTACAAGCATTTCTTTAATTAGCATAATATCTTCATTACTTGCACATGTAATTCTCTGGAACATTTGATAAGCATCATAATGATTCAAAATTGGTTTATCATTATATTCAGCAAATTTATCATAAAATGTTTCCATTTTCATTGGAATGCATTTAAAAATATCTTCAGCTTGTTTTCTATACATTTTATCTTCGAGCTTGTTGTTTAATTCGTTAAAATGATCAAGAATAACATTCATTTCTTCACCGACATCAAGTCCAATTCTTGATAGTTCTTCATCCATATTGTCTGTATACTCTGAAGTAACAGCTGCTTTATCCATCGCAGTTAAGAACATATCTTTTAATTCATCTATTTTATAATCAATCAAGCCTCTTCTACTAAAATAGCTAAAGTATGCAAAAAGTTTAACAAGTTCAATTAGTTTTAAACTTCCGTCTTTAACATTTTCTATAACTTCTTCTATTATTTCTGGGAATTTTTCATCAGATATTTTCCAATATTCTTCAGTAAGTAATCTTTTATATCCTGGTAATTTTTCTGTATCAATTGTGTTGATAATATTTTCCATATCTTTTTTGAAAGCCTTCATATCAAATATTCTAGTTCTAACATAGATCTCTATAAATTTAAAGAATCTATAATCTGATTTAAAATTAAAATAATAATTATTATCGAATTCTTTGATATAAAACTGTCTGTTGTCCATTAATACTCTTGATGAAACTAAAATTGATTTATATTCATCATTCGATTCAATTGAAATAAACTTGTCTTTAGTAATTTTACCAGATTTTATCTCAAATGAAACTGCTATTGTAAATATTAACATAGTTTGCAAAACCCTTAATTTTGTGTTTGGATAATATTTATTAACAACCTCATATATTTTATTAAAGTCGTTTAAGGCATGCTTTAAAATTCTTAAATTTCTAGTTCCTGATTTAACAAATGTTGAAGTAATTAATGAAGTGTGTTCTCTTAAAAACTTCATTAATTCTTGATTATTGTAATATCTCATAAGAAGCCCATCTATAATATAGTTGAACTTTGGAGCGTATTCAAATGTTTCTCCAATTAATTTTTCTTTTATTCTTTCATAATCATTTGCTTTATCAAAAACATATTCAATTTTTTCTGCAATTTTTTCAACCATAGGTTTATCTGAAGTTAACAAACTATTTTCTTTATCTAATATATATGTTGCAATAAATGTTTTCATTTCCAAATTAGAATTTTTTAACTTTGTTGATAACTCTTTTTCGTTACAAATTAATATTGTTTTAATATGATCATGCTCAACAAAATTGTTTATATATCCTAATATATCTATAACATCTACATTAGCTCTTTCTAAGTCATCAAAACAAAGAATTTTATCGTCTGTTGCAAAAAACTTTGCATAATCTATTTTTTCATCGTTTTTAGATACCCCAAAAAAATTTGCCATATCTAAACCAGTTTTTGCATATTCAGGTATAACACTTTGTTTGTGAGTATCCATGTATTTTTTAAGATTTTTATCCATAAGTTGAGTAGTTTCGATAAATATTTTTTTACTAATATCTTCTAAATTTGAAATACCATATAAAGACATATAAATAGTTGTATATTTTTTCCCATTTAGATTTAAAGATTCAATTTTGTTTTTAACTTTATTATTCCAGAAATATGTTTTTCCACTACCCCATTCTCCGATTTATCATGATAGCATAATCTGTATAATCGGCTCTAACGTAGTCTAAAATACTTTCCACTAAATCTTCCATCTTTACCTCTTTTCTTTAGATTATTGTAAATTTAAAACAATATTTTTATTCATCAAAAACTATATGTATTATATAATATAATCTAAAATTTGTATAGAAGAAAAAAGTATTTTTTTGTATTTAAAAAATAATAAAATACCTAAAATGCTTTCGCATTTTAGGTATTTTTGTAGCTACTGTTATTCAGGTAGAGCAAGCCCTGCTTCTTTCAACATGTTTTCAAGAATTCGAATTCGAGATTCGGCCGTTTGAAGAGCCTTTCCGGTTTCTATAGCTGTTTCTTGACCCCATTGCTGACTATCAAGTTCACCTTGAAGATCTTTGATTTTTTGAGCTTGACGGCCATTTTCATCTTTAAGAGCCTCAATATTTTTTTGATAATTATCTCTTTCCTTTGCAATAATTTGTTTAACTTCTGATCTTACTGTTTCAATATTAGCCGAAGTTTGCTCAAGCTCACTCTCTTTTTGAGCCAATTCTAGTTTTAAAGCTTCAATCCGCTTGTCTGCTGCATCTTTTTCTTCTTTAAGTATTTCATAAAGATTTTTTTCTGTCTTTAACAAAATAGAATACTTATGCCACACAACGAAAACAATTAAAAATGTGATAACCACGCAACAAAGCGCGATTAATAGATTGTCCACTTTTTATCTCCTCCTAGCTACATTTTTGCCAAAACATTATTTAGCTTAATATATTACAATCAAGCACGTACTTTATTATTATACTACAAAATTGCTTATTTTTCAAGCTTTTGCGATTACTAAAACACAGATTTTGTTTGTATTGCTGTATTTAAGAACTTTTGAACATTCAAAAGCTGTTGCTCCTGTAGTAAAAATATCATCTAATAAAATTATATTCTTTCCTTTAATATCAATATTTTTCTTTATTTTAAAAGCATTTTTAACATTTGTTATTCTTTCTTTTTTTGATAAGCTACTCTGAATTTTATATTCTACAGGCTTTTCTAAAATATCACAAACTGGAACTAAAATTTTATTGCTTAAAATATTCGCAAGTAGCTCTGTTTGATTATATCCTCGTTCAAGCTTTTTAGTTTTATTCATTGGAACAGGAACTATATAATCAAATTGTTCAAGAAAATCAATCAGTTTATGATTTCTACATAAAAGCTCTATAAAATATTCAGCATAAAAGGCTTTATTATTAAACTTAAAATCAATTATTTGTTTTCTTGTTTTTAAAGAATATGCATCAATATAGATTAAATAATTATAAGGCTTATTAAAAACTTTCATTAATTTAAACTTTAATTTTAACAAGCAAAAGCAAGAAGAACATATATAACCCTCTCCTTGCTTTTTGCAATATATACATTTTTTTGGAAAAATTATGTTTAAAATATTATCAATCATATAATTTGCTTATCATATAAATAAAATCAAAATATCTGTTATTTTATTAATTTGTTCAAATTTTCCTCTACTGATGCAAGCATATTTTTATAATTTTCTAATTTTTCTTTTTCCTCATTTATTTTCTTTTCAGGCGCTTTATTAATAAATCCTGAATTTGAAAGCATTTTTTCGCCACGTTGAACTTCAAGCTCTAAACGTTTCTTTTCATTTTCTAGTCTTTGAATTTCTTCTTTAATATCAACTAATTCTTCAAATGGTATAAATGCTTTAATATCATCAACAACTATTGAAACTGCATTTTCTGGAATAGACTGTTCATCTTTTTGTAAGATTATTTCATTTGCAAATCCAAGTTTTGATAAAAATTCTTTAGCTTCTTCTAATTGCTTTTCATAGCCATTAGAAACTAATATTAATTTAGATTTTTTGCTTGGATGAACATTCATTTTTGCTCTTACATTTCTAATTTCAACAATTAGTCGTTTTAATTTTTCAACTAAAGCTTCTTCGTTATCAAACATAAAATTGTCTCTTAAATCTGGCCATTTTGCAACAATTAAATCCTCTGTTCCAAAAACAATAAGTTTTGGATAAATTTCTGCTGTTAAAAATGGCATAAATGGATGTAATAGTTTTAATGAAGAGGCTAGAATATGAGATAGCACATCTGAAACAGCAACTTTAGTATTTTCATCATCAGAATAAATTCTTGGTTTTACCATTTCTATATACCAGTCACAATATTCATTCCATATAAAAGCATAAATTTTATCTAATGCAACACCCAAATCATAGTTTTCTATATTTCTAGTAACATCTACAGCTAGTTTATCAAATTTATTTAAAATCCATTTATCTTCTAATTTAAAACATTCTGGATTATATTTTTTCTCTTTTTCAAAAGCTTCATAACAGAAAGCTCTTACTTTTTCTTCGTCAGCTAAATTTGAACTTACAAATTTTGCAGCATTCCATATTTTATTTGCAAAATTTGATGCTTGATCTAATTTTTCTGGCATAAACCTTATATCATTTCCCATTGTTGTACCAGAGATAACTGAGTATCTTAAACTATCAGCTCCATATTTGTCAATTATTTCTAATGGATCAATGCCATTTCCTAAAGTTTTACTCATTTTTCTTCCTTGGCTATCACGAACAATGCCATGGATTAAAGTATCTTTAAAAGGAACTTGGTCTGTTAATTCCAAAGCTTGAGACATCATCCTTGATACCCAGAAAGTGATAATATCAAATCCTGTAATTAAAACTTGAGTAGGATAAAACATTTTATAATCTTCAGATTCAGTATTTGGCCAACCAAGAGTAGAAAATGGCCATAGTGCTGAACTAAACCATGTATCTAATGTATCTGGATCTTGTTCTAAATTAGTACAACCACATTTTTCACATTTGTCTGGTTTTGTTTTAGAAACATTTATGTGACCACATTCTTTACAATAATAAGCCGGAATTCTATGTCCCCACCAAAGCTGACGTGAAATACACCAATCTTGAATATTATCTAACCAATTGAAATATTGTTTTTCATATCTTTTTGGAACGAATCTCATTTTGCCATTTCTAACGCTATCTGCAGCTCTTTTTGCAAGATCTTTCATTGATACAAACCATTGTGTAGAAACTTTTGGCTCAATAGTATTTTTACATCTTTCACATTTAGCAACATTATGAACATAGTCTTCTGTAGAGACTAAAGCACCAATTTCTTCAAGTTTAGCTACAATTGCTTTTCTTGCATCTAATAAGTCCATTCCTTTATAATCAGGAACTAAGTCTCCCATTTTAAAGTTTTCATCAAAAACTTCTACCATTTCTAAATTATGACGAAGTCCTGCAGCATAGTCATTTGGGTCATGACAAGGAGTAATTTTTACACATCCTGTCCCAAAATCCATTTCAACAAAATCATCTGCAATTATAGGTATTTCTTTATTCATTATAGGTAAAATACATGTTTTTCCTACTAAATCTTTATATCTTTCATCTTCTGGATGAACCGCAACTGCAGTATCTCCAAGCATTGTTTCAGGTCTAGTTGTTGCAACTTCAATATAATCATTATCTGTTCCAGAAATTTTATAGCGAATATGCCATAAATGAGAAGCTTCTTCTTTATATTCAACTTCTGCATCAGAAATAGAAGTTTTACAACTAGTACACCAATTAACCATTCTTTTACCTTTATAAATTAATCCTTTATTATAAAGTCTGATAAATTGCTCTAATACACTATTACTCATTTCATCATCTAATGTAAATCTAGTTCTTGACCAGTCACAAGAGCATCCTAGTTTTCTTTGCTGTTTTTGAATTATACCACCATATTCATGCGTCCAATCCCATGCTTCCTCTAAAAACTTTTCTCTTCCTAAATCTTGTTTTGTTTTTCCTTCTTTTGCTAGTTTTTGAACAACTTTCATTTCTGTAGAAATTGCAGCATGATCAGAACCAGGAAGCCATAAGGTATTGTATCTTCTCATTCTTTTATATCTAATTAAAATATCTTGAATTGTATCATCTAAAGCATGTCCCATATGTAGCTTACCAGTTACATTTGGTGGTGGCATCATAATACAAAAAGCTTCTTTTGTTTTATCCATAGATGGTTTAAAATAACCTTTTTCTTCCCAATCCGCATATAATCTGTCTTCAAAATCTTTAGGATTAAATTTATCATTCATTTTTTCCCTCATAATTATACTCTCCTATTCTATCAATTATATTAAAATACTTTATTGTAAAATTCTTAATTTTTTCAAAATTGTTATTTAAATATTTTACTAAATCGTTTGTGACTCGATAAGCAAAATCATAATCTTCTTTAGAAATATCATTTATTTCTAAAGCTTCTTTTAATTCATCTTCATCTAAAATTTTTATAATTCCGACAGAATCCATTGATACATCTATATATAAATCATCTATATATGGAATACCAGCTTCTGTTAATTTTGTATCTTTAGCAATATCAAAATACCAACCAATTAATTGTTTTTTATCATCAAATGATGCTGTAATAACTATATTTTTAAACTCATCTGGATAAAACTCTATCCATTTATATCCATCATCTAAAATGCATTTTCCTGTATCTTCTGAATACACTTTTTCTTTTGCCTTAATTAAAGAAATTAATCCAACATATCCTTTAAAATCATTATTTAAAAAATACTTTTGTTTATATGTCTTTTCTAAAGCCAAATCCCAATTAGGATGATCTGCATATTTTTTTACCATACAAATCCCTCCTTTAATTTAAAAAAACAAAAAACCTTCACCCTTAAATAAGGGCGAAGGATGTTATTTCGCGGTACCACCTTAATTATTGTATATAATACAATATCTTAATAAGTTTTTAACGTTACTTAAACGGATAAACTTAAGGTTATTGTCAGTTTATCAGCTCCAAAGTTACTTCTGCTTAGCTTATTATAAGAAGTTTTCAGCGCATCACTTCTTTTCTCTATCTAATAGTTTTAAGCATACTCCTCTTTTTCTTTGCTTTTGATATTATGTTAATATAATAGCATAGATTTATTTGTTAGTCAATAATTAATTATTTTTTCTTTGTTTTTTTATCCAACTCTTCTGCGCGCTTTTTTTGACCATCTAAAGACATCCATGTAAAATAAGTTGGAATAAATTCTCCATAATTTTCATTTTTCTTTTCTTTATTATTCAAATTCTCCATAATAAACACACCTTTCTAGTATATATTATGGAAGATTTAATTTAAAAATATTCTAATTTTAACTATCTTGTTGTTTTTTCTTTTCCAATTCTCTATTTAATCTTAAACTAGTATCACCAGACATTATAATAATATTGTCTATTAATGCTTCATATATTGCTCTAGGAACATCAATAATGTTAAAATATTTTTCTAGTAATTTATAATTTAATGGACTTTTAAATGTTGGTGGCTCAAAAATATCTCCACATTCAATTCTAAAATATATCTTATTACCACAAATTCTAAGATTAATTGGTCTTTTAAAAATATTTCTAATTTGTGTAATTTTTTCTATAGACTCTGGTGTTATTAATTCCATTGCGCCTTGTCTATTACCATCAAAAGTAAAAACGTCATAATATTTTTCGAATTCTGCTGATTCCATTTCAACTCTAGATTTATTAAATACATTAAGTTTTGAATTATTTAAAATACTAATATCGTTTTGGCAATAAACAGGCAATTCCAATATTCCATATAATCCAAGAAATTTTGTTACATAAGTTACTGTTGTATGTCCGTTACCATCATTTGTAACATGCATTTGCTCAGTATGTACTTGTGCCATTCTTACAATTGTATTTTTTTCTATTCTTCCCTCAATAAAATCTTCTGAAGAATATCTATCCCAATGAGATTCAAAACCACTATTAGCATATTCTGTAACATTTATCATGCCTTTTGGATTATATGAAAATGTATTATTGCTTTTTTCAACTAGATTTGTTATTATATTAAATTTAAAATTATATTTATAATTCTTAAAAATAACAGCTCCAATAACAACTGCTAGTATAGGAATTAAAAAATACATTAAAATAATTGCATAAAATGGTATAGAATATAGCTTGAATTTTATAATATAAATAAAAATAGCGATAACTGCAATAATTAATAAAATAAATGCAATTAATACTCTATCTCTTTGTTTCTTTAACTTAAGTCCATAGCTATTAGATAATTCATTATAAATATCAGAAAAATTTTTTTGTTTCATAAAATAATCCTTACTTTAATTACTTATTTATTTTTACACTAGATTTGCTTTCGTCATCTGCTTCAAATAATTTTTCAGTTTTAAATTTCATAATTTTAGCAATAATGTTATTTGGGAATAATTGAATTTTAGTGTTGTATAAAGTTACATCACTATTGTATAAACGTCTAGCAGCAGAAACCTGATTTTCTGTTCTTTCTAATGCTGCTTGTAATTCAATAAACTGATTACTTGCTTTAAGATCAGGATATTTTTCAGAAAGTGCTAAAAGGTTGTTACATTTATTGTTTAAATTAATTCCATCGTTAATATCTTTATTTTGATAAAATTTTTCTCTTTCTTCTATAACCTCTGTTAATACCTTTTCTTCATAATTCATATAACCTTTTACACATTCAACAAGATTAGGAATTAAGTCAAATCTTTTTGTTAAAGCTACTTCTATTCCACTTTTAGATTGTAAAACTTTATTATGCAGTCTTTTAATAGAGTTGAAAAGTGCAATAATAAATAATAATATTACTATTAAAAATAAAATTATAAAATATTTTTCCATAGCTTGCTCCTTAATCAATTTTAAAAAAATGAGGTATTAAGTTACCTCATTTTAGCTTTTATATTAATCCAAGAAATGTTATTAAGACTGTAACTGTTGTAACTGTCCCCATTGTAATTAAAGGGATAGTCCATAATTTAACTAGAGACATATGCTTATTAAACTTTTCAAAGTTTTTTCCATCTCTTTGTAATGAATTTTTTAATACAGAATCTATTATTAAAGTAAATAATACCGAAAGCATTGTAAAAGGATAATAGAACACATTAATTTTTGCTATTAATATAAAAATTAATTGAAAAGGTAATGCATATCCTAACAAATCATACCATACAAATACCTTTTTAACATCTGCAACTGAAACTCCATTATTAGCTACAGCAACTGATTCAAAAAAATCTAAATCTGAATTCTTTTTTTCCATAATCATTTCTCCTTTATTATCTTTAGTTATATCTTTTTTACATTATAAACATAATATTTATTGAAATCAATATTTTTTAAACATTATTTTTTGGATTTTTGTAACTCTTCAATACTTACATCTTTCACGTGTTCAATTTTATCCCATTTTACATCTTTTTTAAACAAACATACAAAATTAAGAATAGCCCATGACGCCATAAAAAATGGATACATAATTATTCCCTTAATCATTTTCTTTATTGGTCTTTTATCCATAAATAGTACAAGTACAGCAGATAAAGCATAAGCTATATATCCCACAACAAGCATTCCAAATACATATAATAGCATTTTAAAGAATGTCATTTGTTCTGCTATCCACATTACAAAATTAACCATTATTAGTAAAAGTGAGATAACAATTAACGGAACACACATTATATAAATCAAACCATCAAAAGACATCAAATTCTTATTTTTAGCAACGCCTTTGGCTAAATCTTTTGTATAATATTTAAATATTTGCATATGACCTTTTGTCCATCTTGTTCTTTGATTCCAACTTTGAGTAAAAGTTGTTGGTTGCTCATCATATACTATAGCATCTGTAGCCCATCCTAATTTATTTCCTTTTGAAATATTAATTAGTGAAAATTCAACATCTTCAGTTAGTGTTTTTGTATTCCAACCAGTGTCTTTGATAACATCAAATTTTACCATAAAGCCTGTACCACTCATAAGTGGTGAAAGTCCAACATTATATCTTGCTAAGTGATAAAATCTATGTTGTGTCCAATAAAACAATGCATATCCACTAGCAACCCATGAATCTGTTGGATTTTTAATGTCTTTATATCCTTGAACTACAGTTTCCCCTTGGCAAAGTTTTTTATTCATAGCATTTAAGAAATTACTATCTACTACATTGTCTGCATCAAATACACAAAAAGCATCATAATCCAATTTTTCTTTTAAAATTTTATCTAAAAACCAATTTAAAGCATAACCTTTAGTTTTATGCTTTTCATCATGTCTTTCATAAACTTTTGCACCTAAACTTTCTGCAATACTTTTTGTTTTATCAGTACAATTATCTGCTATAACATAAATATCATAGAGCTCTTTTGGATAATCTAAAATTTTTAAACTATCAATTAAATTTTTTATAACTATTTCTTCATTGTGTGCTGGAATTACTAACATAAATTTATGTTTCTTATCAATTTTTAAAGGTTTTTCTTTTAATTTAATTAAAGCACAAAATGATATTATAATATTATAAATCCAATATACGATTAATATCCATGTTAGTGCTTGTTGAAGAATGTATAAGTATTTCATTTTACTTTTATCTCCTATTCTTCTGATTCATATAAATCTTTTCTTGATAAATTAATTCTTCCTTGATCATCAATTCCTATACATTTAACAGTAACTTCATCTCCAACTTTCATATAGTCTTCAACTCTGTTTACCCTTTCTTTTGCTATTTTAGATATATGAAGTAATCCTTCTTTTCCTGCTCCTAAACTTATGAATGCGCCTAATTTATCGTTGATTCTTGTAACTGTTCCAGTATAAATTCCACCTGGTTCAATTTCACGAACAATATCTTCTATCATTCCTTGAGCATCTACTGCTTTTGCTGTGTCGTCTGAATAAATAAATACAGTTCCATCTTCTTCAATGTCAATTTTAACTCCAGTTTCATCAATTATTTTGTTAATTGTTTTTCCACCAGAACCAATAACATCTTTAATTTTATCAACAGCAATTTTCATTGTAACAATTTTTGGAGCATATTTAGAAATTTCAGCTCTTGGCTTGTCTATTACTGGAGCCATAATTTCATCTAATATGTATGTTCTTGCTTTTAATGTTCTGTCAAATGCTTCAGCAATTATATCATATGTTAATCCATCAACTTTAATATCTACTTGAATTGCTGTAATACCATCTCTTGTTCCCCCAACTTTAAAGTCCATATCACCAAAGAAATCTTCTATTCCTTGAATATCTGTTATAACAACATAATTATTAGGATCATTTTCATCTGTGATTAAACCTGTAGAAATACCAGCAACTGGTTTTTTAATAGGAACACCAGCATCCATTAAGCTTAATGTTGAAGCACATATACTTCCTTGTGATGTAGAACCATTTGAACTTAATATTT
>JAEEGL017365071.1_pt1 | contig 93769 bp, 83 predicted proteins | sample 9134231 | NCBI WGS metagenome assembly JAEEGL01 (sample SAMN16246548, study PRJNA631951) | gut metagenome | biome: gut microbiome; feature: rumen; material: fiber-attached | host: Bos | place: Iran: Karaj | collected 2018-10 | reverse complement strand
CAGAACAACGGCGGCGGCAGTTTCTTGGCAGAAGACTTTATCATAGCCCAGCAGGAACGTATCGACAAACTCGGCATCAACAGCCACGCATTCTATAACATGGGTGGTTTCACCCCAGATTACCTTACCTATGGCGCCAACGCTATCCAGATACGAGAGCAATGGGAAAAAGCTTTTAGCATTCCTGTCTTTCCCACGGTGTCCATAGGATGGGATGACACACCCCGTTTCCCTGCAAAGGGAGAGAACGACATCACTCGTTTCAACCAGACGCCCCGTGCCTTCGAATCTTTCCTTGAAGTGGCCAAGAAGTATGTTGATGAGCATCCTCAGCAGCCCCCTTTCATCATGATAAATGCCTGGAACGAGTGGGTGGAAGGAAGCTATCTGCTGCCTGACCGTTATTTCGGCTTCGGATATCTAGAGGCAGTTCAGCACGTCTTTCGTCAGGAAGAATAAATAAGAGGTTTAGGGAGCCTGATAAGGTTACCTTGGCGGTACACCAATAGCTCATCAAAATTTCAAGGATTTTCAGTACTATTTGTATGCCGGGTAAAGTAGTATCTCTTCCCTAGAAGCCATAGATATTGATCTATTTGTTTATAGTTAAACTGCTGCAAGCCGTAGAACTGCATGAAGTTGTCTAATACCATCTTGTATTTGTTGTGGTTTTTTAACTCAATATGATTAAAAGTGTTGAATCTGTCTCTTTTGTTGAAATAAGAGAGTACTTTCACTACATAAGTGTCATATATCGGATATTGAAGAGGTTGATGGTGACTACAGTACTTTGTTGCAAAGGAAAAGAATAAATGTGGTTTTTTATCTGCTCCGACTTTAACATAAGCAATTTCGTTAACCAAGTTTGGATCACCAATTTTAAGTCCTTCATCTATACCCTTAATCTTCAATATATGATTTGCGACAGAATGGACATCAAAAATATTGGTGCTGTAGAAATCATTAAGTGTTGAACACTTGATGAGAATATTCTCCTAAGAAATCATTACTTGAACATAATTCTATGAAAAGTTTGTCTAAAGCTCGTTCTTGGTTAACATAGTTGTCCAAATGGTTTCAAAGGTTAATGTGCTTCCGTACCTCTTCGACGGATGGGATATAATTATTAAGTATACTGTTCATTCTTTTATGCTTCTTTTTTACTAAATATTTATAAACTTTTATTTTGGTTGCTTCTAATCATGCCTGTGTTACAATTACTTCTTCACAAAATCCATTATGCTTTGATTGAAGGCATCTTGCTGCTGGTGTAGGAACTGCACCTGAATGGGCAAGGCATAGAGGTGCTGCTGGATGGCAGGAGCAAGCAGGGAGGCAAGGCTCTGCAGTCGGGCAGCATCTTTTTGTGTGGTGATGAGGAGCTTCTTCTCGGGCAACTGGGCAAAGGATTGCTGGATGTGCTGGAGGTCGCTGGGGGTGAAGTCATGATGGTCGGGGTAGGACATGAGCTCCACATGGGGGGTGAGGGCTTTTAAATAATCGACCATAGGCGCTGGATGGGCGATGCCTGTAATGGCTAACAGGGTGTAGGTAGCATAGATGCCTTTTGGCCAGGGGGCTGCATCAAACACTGGCTGTGGCTCGCCATAAGCGATGGTGGAGAAATAGAGTTGCTGATGGGGCAGAAGGTGCAACTCTGCCTGAATGTCATTGGCTTCGGCTTCTGACAAGTTGGCTGGGCACTTGGTGACTACCACGATGTGGGCTCTACGGGCTCCACTCTTGCTCTCACGAAGTCGGCCTGCTGGCAGGAGCATATCTCTGGTGTAAAGACGGTGATAGTCGGTGAGCAGGATATTGAGGCCTGCTTGTACGGCTCGGTGCTGAAAGGCATCGTCGAGGAGGATAACGTCTATCTTGGGTTGCTCTTGCAGGAGTTGCTCGATGCCGTGACAACGGTCTTCATCTACAGCTACAGTGATGTTGGGGTGGTTGTGAAGGAGCTGCCAGGGCTCGTCGCCAATGTCTTGAACGGTGCTTTGCTGGGTGGCCTTGAGATAGCCCTTGGTATGGCGCTTGTATCCACGACTGAGGGTGGCCGCATGCAGTCCTTCTGCTTGCAGGAGATTGATGAGGTGTTCGGTGTGGGGGGTCTTGCCCGTTCCGCCCACAGCGAGGTTGCCCACGCAAATTACAGGCAAGGGGTAACTCTTGGAGCTGAACCAATGCTTGTTGTACAACGCGTTACGAAGTCTGGTGCCCATATCGTATACCAACGATATAGGCACCAGACTGTTGTAAATCTTTATGTTGTTTCTTGTTACCAAATCTTATTTAATAACGATATCGTAAGGCATACGTGCCTGAATGCGGTCTATCTTGTCGAGCTGACTAATCTTATATACATCGTTGAAGATCTTAGCTGCATCGCCCTTGAGCATTTGCTGACGGATGGAGTTGTCTTTCACTGCATCAGAGAGCATGCTGAAGATGCCACTTTCCTGCTCAGGATAGTTCTTAAGGGTATAACTTTCAACGCCTGCCTTCTTAACGGCAATGTCGATGGCATCGTCAAGTCCGCCCAACACATCTACCAAGCCACGTTCCAGTGCCATAGCACCTGTCCATACACGACCTTGACCGATGGCGTCAATCTGCTCTTGTGTCATGCCACGACCTTCAGCGCAACGTGTGGTGAAGAGGTCGTAACCATTTTCTACCATCTTTTGCATCAGGTTTTTCTCGGTCTCTGTCATAGGACGGAAGGTGTTGCCCATATCGGCCAAAGCATTAGTTTTCTCAGTGTCGAAGTTCACGCCAATCTTATTGGCAACTGCCTGGAAGTTGGGTACTATACCGAAGATGCCGATAGAACCGGTGAGGGTGGTAGGCTCGGCTACAATGGTATCGGCGTTGCAACTGATGTAGTAACCACCTGATGCGGCAAAGTCGCCCATAGACACAATCACTGGTTTCTTCTCTTTGAGCTGGCTGATAGCATACCAGATTTGCTCAGAACCATAGGCACTGCCACCAGGAGAGTTGACACGAAAGACTACTGCCTTTATGTCGTCATCGTCCTTCAGTTTGCGTAGGTCTTTGATGACTTTCTCTGAGTTGATGCCTTCGTCTGTGGTTGGCATGATTGAACCACCACCGTCGATATCTCCTACAGCATAATATACAGCTACGATGTTGCCACTCTTGTCTTTAGGGGTGTAGCGCTTTACTCCTCGCATATCTGACACGCTATACGCACTAACTTTCTTGTCTTCGTCCAAACCCATATAGCGGTTGAGATAAGTGCGCATATCGTTCTTGTAGATCAGTGAATCCACTAAACCAGCGGCAATCAATTCGTCGCCTGTCTTGAACATAGCACCTTCTTCTGCAATTTGGTTGAGGGCTTCCTTGCTTAGATTACGAGAGGTGGCCACTTCGTCAGAGAACTTCTCCCAGATGGAGCCGAGGTAAGCTGCTACCTGCTCACGATTGGCATCGCTCATCTCAGAAAGCATAAATGGCTCAACGGCACTCTTGAAAGTACCTACCTTGAAAATCTGCATCTCGATGCCGAGCTTGTCCATCAGGTCTTTGTAGAACATATTCATGCCTGCCAAACCATGCCAGTCAAGTGAGCCTTTCGGGTTCAGCAGCACCTTGTCAGCAAGACTGGAGATGTAGTACTCCAGCTGATTGTAGGTGTCGGCATAGGCGATGATGAACTTGCCTGATTCCTTGAAATCTACCAATGCATTGCGGATGGCTTCGACAGAAGCGGGTTGTGCATCCAGGGTGCCACCCAACAGATAGATGCCCTTGATATCTTCGTTCTCCTTGGCTTTCTTGATGGCTGATAGCACGTCGTTCAAGCCCAGGGTTTCTACGCTGCCCATAGGGTTGAGCTGGCTCAGGAAGTCGAGTGGGGAGCTCTCTGGAGCTCGCTCGGAAATGGTGCCGTTCAGCTCAAGCTTCAGTACTGAATTGTCTTCGATGTTTACATCCTTGTCGGAAGATGAGGCGAGTCCGAAGATGGTGAGCACGCCTAAGAACATGATGACCACTCCGGCTACGATGATGCCTACAATGGTGGCCAAAACATACTTAAAGAAATCTTTCATTGCTTTTATTCCAATTAAATTTTATTTTAATTGGGGCAAAGGTATAAAGATTTGTTGAAATATGAGCAATTTTTTACAATAATTCTTTCAGGCCATCGGCGATGCGATGCAGACCTTCTTCCAAACGTTTTCTCGGACAAGCCAAATTGATGCGAATGAAGCGATTGTCGCCATACATGCTACCATCGTTGACCAATACCTGATGATGCTCAAGGAGGTAGTCTTCGAAAGAAGGGGGCGGTGCATCGAGACTCCCCTTAACTTCCACCCAAACGAGGTAGGTTCCCTCGAGTTTGGTGATAGGGAATTGGGGGATTTCTTTGGAAAAGTATTCCTTTAAGTAATTGTAGTTATCAAGCAGGTATTCATTGAGTTGACACAACCATTCTGCACCTTCATCAGTGTATGCAGCTTGCAGGGCAACCACACCAAATGGGTTGACATCGCATACCTCGTTGATATTGATGGCACGGTCGATTCGCTGGCGATAATCGGGGTTGTCGCTGATGATGTTGGCGATTTGCAGACCTGCTGTATTGAACGCTTTGGAGGGGGCGTTACAGGTGATGGAATGGTGCTGGAGTTCTTCGCAGATGGAGGCGAAGGGTACATACTGGTGGCCTGGGAAGACGAACTCGCAATGTATTTCATCACTGACGACTAAAACATTGTGTCGGATGCAAATCTCGCCCAAGCGTTGGAGCTCTTGGCGTGTCCACACTCTGCCTGCTGGATTATGGGGGTTGCACAAGAGCAACAACTTCGCCTTGGGGTCAGCTGCCTTGCGCTCCAAGTCGTCAAAGTCCATCTGGTAGGTTTGGTCTTTGTATATCAGCTTGTTTTCTACTATCTCGCATCCATTGTTGCGGATGGAGGAGAAGAAGCAGTTGTAGACGGGTGTCTGCACGATGACTTGGTTGCCTGGTTGGGTAAAGGCCTTGATGATGACCGACAGGGCTGGTACTACGCCTGAGGTGTAGAGTATCCACTCTTTTTGGAGGTTGGTCCACCCATGACGGTGCTTGAACCAGTTGACCACTGCATCGTAATAGCTGTCAGGCACTTGGGTGTAGCCAAAGATGCCGTGTTCCACTCGTTTGTGCAGAGCCTCGATGATAAAGGGGGCTGTTTGGAAGTCCATATCGGCTACCCACATGGGGATGACGCCCTCTGCGCATGAGTCCCATTTGTAGGAGTTGGTGCCTCGACGCTCAATCTGTTTATCAAAATCGTACTTCATCCTCTAGTTAAGATTTGGCAATCGGCTGGTGCCTTGATGTTTTCGTCAATGATAATCTCACCATAGCTATCGGCAACAATACGGCCACTCATAGGGTTCTTCACACTCTTGATATGACCCTTGATGTCGGCCTGAACAGTAGAATATTCGAAAGCACGATCGCACTCAGCGTCGAAGGTACAGTTCTCGAGTACAAGGTCTTGGGCATAGCAAAGGGGTTGCTCGCCAGCGATGTGGCAATTCACCAATCGCAGGTTCTTTGAATGCCAACCGAGGTATTCTCCATCGAGGTAGGAGTCGTAGATAGTAACGTTCTCCACCTCCCAGAAGGAGTCTTTGGTAACGATGTGCGCATTGTGCACTTCGATATTCTTGCAATACTGGAACACATACTTGCTATCGCTATCCAAACCATTGACCTTGATATTGTTGCAGTGCATGAAAGGATAAGTGCCCTCGTGCAGGGTAACATTGTTCAGTACCAGCCCGTCGATGCCCCAGAAGGTCTCGTCGGCATCGTTGATGGTGACATTGTTCAACTCCAGATTTTTCATCTCTCGGAAGAATTTCGGTCCATTGATGACACAATCCGTCATTTTCATGTCGTCGGAATACCAGATGGCTGAGCGTGAGCCAGGAGCGAAATAGCAGTTGGTGATTTCGGAGCCCTTTACGTGCCACAATGGATATTTCCCCTCAAAATAGCAGTTTCGGCAGATGATGTTGCTGCACTCCTTGATGCCCGACTCACCAAAGGTAATCTTTACATGGTCGAGAATGGTGTCATGTGTCTCAAACAGAGGACGTTCGCCTCCAAAAACTTGGTTCTTAATTTCTTTCATATTTTAATCTACTTATTTATGTTCAATTGTCAATTTCATCCAATTACCCCATCTTAAACGACAGAGGAAGATAAAACCGCGGAAGCAGAGCTCTGCACACATGGCAATCCAAACGCCCTTCAATCCTAAGGTAGCCGCAAGAACGGCCGACAGAGGGATACGTACTGCCCACATACTGAACAGGTTCATACCACTTGGTATCAGGGTGTCGGAAGCACCCACAAAAACACCGTAGCATACGATGGCTGCAGCGAACATAGGTTCGGCAAACGCTTCGATACGCAAGGCCATCACACCCAGTTGCCTTACTTCTTCTACTGGTGTCATGATGCCCAGTACGAATGGTGCTGTTGCGTACATGATAGCACCCATAATGGCCATTACACACATGCCCAAGCCAACCGTCATATAAGCGAATTTCCTGGTCAGTTCCTTGCGTCCGGCACCCATGCTTTGTCCTACGAGGGTTGTAGCAGCATCGGCTATACCATACCCAGGCATATAGCACAGACTTTCCACCACGATGCCGAAGGAATGGGCTGCTATGGCAAAGGTGCCAAGAGGTGCCACAATGACGGTGGTAGCGATATAGGCACTGCTCATCACCACTTGTTGAATACCCATAGGGCCACCGATGTGCAAAGCCTTCTTGATGTAATTCCACGTGGGTTTGAAACTGCCTTTGTCGATGGTGAGTCTCAGATCTCTGGAGCGGAAGCATAAGAAATACATCAGCAGACAGGCAACCACACATTCGGCACTTACAGTGCCTATAGCGGCTCCTACGACCGATAAGCCTGCACCAGGGATATATAGGTTCATTCCTAAAAATTCTACCATACGAGAAGGGAATATCAGGAAAAAGTTAAACACTACATCAAGCACCATCATCACGGCGCTCAATATGCTGGGTATTATCATGTTGCCACTACTGCGCAACATTCCTGAACCTAACATGCTGGTTTGGAAGATGGGGATACCCAACGAGAATATGGCGAAATAGGCAGATGACATAGCATTGATGTCTGCATTGCCACCCAACCAGATGGGCAACCAAGGACTGATGATGAAACCTAACAAGCCCATTACACAACCAAAGCCGATGACACTAGCCAATGCCTGACGAAGTACGGAACGAGCTCCCTTATCGTCGTTGGCACCCAAGAGATGCGCCACCTGTACATAGAAACCTGCTGCAGCACAAGAGCATACGCTGCCCATCATCCATGTGGTGGTCTCTACCAGTCCGATGGAGGCAGAGGAGTTGGCACCCTGACTTCCCACCATTGAGGCGTCGATATACTGCATCATGGTGGTGGTGAGCTGGGCGAGGATGGCAGGGGTAGATAGCTGCAACACCAACCTAAGTTGTTGTGCCTTTGTCATTGGCTTACCCTGACGGATAAACAGTAACAATTCGTCTTTGCTTTCTTTGATCTTTGCTGCCATTTTCGAGTTGCAAAATTATTGTTTTAAACCATTCTGTGCAATGGTTCTTGCTTCATCACGAAAAAAAATATTCTAAAGAGGAATGAATCTTAATCCTATGATTTGTTTCGTTGCCTTACGGCTTCGTAAAGCAGGATAGCGGCGCTGACACTTACATTCAGCGAGTCTAGTTGTCCGAGCATGGGGATGCGGATATGGGCATCGGCAACTTGGCGCCAAGTGTTGGTCAAACCAGTGGATTCTGTTCCCATGATGATGGCAGTGCCACAGGTCATATCAGTATCATAATACAACTTGGAATCTTGCAATTGTGCTGTCAGAATTTTGATGTTGTTTAACTTTAAGAAACTGATGCAATCTTCTGAAGAACAGGATACACATGGTACGCTAAATATGGCACCGATAGAACTGCGAATCAAGTTGGGATTGTAAAGGTCGGTCAGTGGGTCGCATACGATGACGGCATCGGCACCAGCGGCATCGGCACTTCGTAAGATAGCACCTAAGTTGCCTGGCTTCTCTACACTTTCCAATACCATCAGCAGGGGATTCTTCTTGAGTTGAAGGTCATTCAATCTGAGTTGTCGGGCTTGCACGATGGCGATGATTCCCTCTGTGGTTCCCCTGTAGGCCATCTTTTCGTACACTTCAGGAGAAACTTTGTATGCTGCTACGTTGTCAGAGAATTGAGGCAGGGAATTGGTGCTGGTTAGTTCGGAGCAGAAGAAGATGCTGTTGATGGTAAAACCTGCCTTCAGACAATGTTGCAACTCCCTGACTCCTTCCACCACAAAAACGCCCTGTTTGCGACGTTCAGCTGATTTTTGCTGGAGTGCCACCACTTGTTTTACCCTTGCGTTTTGCAAACTTACTATCTTGTTTTCTGCCATATTTGTCATTTTAGTTGCAAAGATAGTGTTTTTTTTGTTACCTTTGCCGTTAATAAATACTAATTGAAAGTAAGATGAAGAAGATTCTGGTTATTATGGCATTGGCAGCAGGTGCTACCAATGTGCAAGCTGAAGACATTAAAGTGAATGTCTTGAAATATGCTGGTCCTTTCGCTATGCAACAACCTTACATGGTGGATGAGACGGATGTCAATGCAAAGAAGTACTCTGCTGAGTCATTGATAGATACACCTTTACCACTGACTGATGTGTTTACATCTGGGCGGACTGACATTAAAGGCAGTGATGGTATCTCTCTTCCTAAGTCGGATGCTGAACATGCTTTGCATCTGATGGGTTTCACCATGCAGAATAACCGCTATGGGAAAGCAAAGCTAACGGTGGAAGGACTGAATAAATATCATGTTTATCTAGATGGTACTAAGGTGGGGATGGATAGTATAGTGTTGGAACCAGGTACCCATAAGGTGGTGATTAAGGCGTTGACCGCTAAGAACAATGAAGAAAAAGTGAAGGTGAGCATCGGCATCGCTGATAAAGGGTTGGTGAAACTGACTGATACCAAAGCGGGCAGAAATATCCTGCTGACTGATATCCTGCATGGAAAGCGATTCAGTGGGGCATCGCTCTCAGCTGACGGGAAGTATCTTATCACCAACTATACCGAAACTTTGCCTGGGGGTAAGACATATTATTCTACCAAGATTTCTGAACTTTCTTCAGGGAGAATCCTTAAGCAAAGTGAAGACAATGCCCAGTGGATGCCCCGTTCGTCGAAGTATTATTTTTTCAGATCTGGGAAGCAGGGCAGAGAACTGGTGGTAGTGAACCCGTTGACGGGTACCGAGGAGGTGCTGGCGAGTCAGTTGCCTGAAGGTCGAGCCATCTTCGCCCCTACTGAGGACTATCTCATCTATATGATGCGCCAGGAAGGTCCTAAGGAGCGTAAGGATGTGTATGAAGTACTGGAGCCAGACGATAGACAACCTGGTTGGCGTGATAGGAGCTATTTGGCGAAATATGATTTGAAACGTCATGTGTTGCAACAGCTTACCTATGGCTATCGTAATATGTACCTCAATGATATCTCACAGGATGGCAAGTATATCTTGTTCAGCGTGAGTACCGACCGACTGACTGAGCGCCCGACTATTTTGCAGTCTGTTTATCGCATGAATGTCAACACGTTGGAAGTTGAGAAACTGGTGGAGGGTGATGGCTTTTTGGCAGGGGGATCCTTCTCGCCTGATGCTTCGCAAGTGTTGTTCCAAGGTTCACCTGAGGCATTTAATGGTGTGGGTAAGAATGTGAAGCCTGATCAGGTGCCCAGCATGTATGACTATCAGTTGTATGTGATGAATGTGAAGGATAAGGAAGTGAAACCGCTTACGAAGTATTTCAATCCGAATGTGTCGAGCGTAAAGTGGAGTAGTGCGGATGGGAAAATCTATTTCATGGCGGAGAACAAAGACAGCGTGAGTCTGTATAGGATGGAACCTAAAACGTGGGAGATTCACCAGATGCGTGTTCCCGAAGAACTGGTGAAGAGCTTCTCGTTGGCAAACAAGGCTCCAGAGATGGTGTATTGTGGACAGGGGACTAAGAATTCCGACCGCATCTATTCTGTGAACCTGAAGGATGATGACTGTTGTTTGGTGGAGGATTTGAGCCAAGAGTTGCTGGATGGCATCAAATTGGGCGATTGTAAGAGCTGGAATTTCATGAATAGTCGTGGTGATACGATTTATGGACGTTATTACCTACCTGCAGATTTTGACCCGAATAAGCAATATCCCATGGTGGTGGACTACTATGGTGGATGCAGTCCGACCAGTCGCACGTTTGAAAGCCGTTATCCGCAGCATGTGTATGCCTCAATGGGCTATGTAGTTTATGTGGTGAACCCAAGTGGCGCTACTGGCTTTGGACAGGAGTTTGCTGCCCGTCATGTGAATACAGCAGGCAAGGGCGTAGCAGAGGATATCATCGAGGGCGTGAAGCAGTTTACGAAAGAACATTCGTTTGTCAATGCGAAGAAGATTGGTTGTATCGGAGCTTCTTACGGTGGCTTTATGACGCAGTATCTGCAAACCCAGACCGATATCTTTGCAGCTGCTATCTCTCATGCGGGTATCAGCGATCACACAAGCTATTGGGGCGAAGGCTATTGGGGCTATAGCTATAGTGAGGTGAGTATGGCAAACAGTTATCCTTGGACACGCAAAGACCTGTATGTGGACCAGAGTCCATTGTTCAATGCCGACAAGATACATACACCTCTGTTGTTCCTGCATGGCAATGCAGATACCAATGTGCCTGTGGGTGAGAGTATTCAGATGTTTACTGCTTTGAAGTTGCTGGGCAGACCGACGGCTTTTGTTGTGGTGGAGGGTCAGAACCATCATATTCTGGACTATGACAAGCGCATACGTTGGCAGAACACTATCTTTGCCTGGTTCCAGAAGTGGTTGCAGGATGATGATAGTTGGTGGGAAGCAATGTATCCTTCTAAGAAGTTATAGGCTTTATTTGTCGATAAGTCCGTCGCGCCTTAACTCTGCCAGTGCTCTGGAGAGTGAGGGGCGAGTGACGCCGAATAGCTTGGCGAGCTCGGTTTGGTTGGTAATTTCTGGATTCTTTTCCAAATATTTCAACAAACGCTGTTTCAAACTGCTCAGATTGAGTTCGTAAAGTCGTTTGAAAACGATCAAACCTCTATCTGCCATAGCTCTTATATAGGATTGCATGAAAGCAGGACGTTCGTGCATTAAAGCTACTATACGCTCTTTTTCAATAAAATACATTTCACAGGAAGTTTTGGCTATAAGATTCACATTGAATTTGTTTTCTGTAGCGAAAAGATAGGTATAACCCAAGACGTCAGGACTTTCGATATTGCTCAGGATTAGTTCTTTGCCATACTCATTAATCATGATGGAACAAACTGATCCTTTCGTCATAATGGCAATCTTATCGCATACCTCACCTTGGTGAGCTACATAATCTCCTTCCTTGTACTTTCTCTTGGCACCAGGAACAGCAAAGAGAAGATTGGCCATATCGGCCTCGGTTAATCCTTTAAAGAAATCGATGTTTAAAAGGTCGCTCAGATCCATAATTAACTTTTATTAACAGACTTCGTAACAAATGGTACATTTATCAAACAAACTATGATGTATCTTTGCATCAGTTCAAAGGACAAAGAAAACATTTATTTTTTAAAAAACGAAATTTTAGACTAGAAAAATAAGAAAATACCAAAAACCAGACTAAACCTAATCAACTATGATTTATTTTCTAATTTTGACTTCGTGAATGGTTGATTGGCACGGGATTATGGAAGCGTCCATGTATATCCCGTGCCTTTTTTTAGTCCTTAAATGAAACATCGCCTGCATCACGCAGACGATGTCTCTCACACAAATAAATATCGTACGTAAAAAAATTAGAACGTCAAATGAATACCTCCCATAAAGGTGGCTTTTGGCATTGGGAATCCTGCGTTGATTTCATACTTCTGTGCCAGTAGGTTTTCTCCTTTGACAAAGATGGTGGCGAAATCGGCTAACTTATAGTTGACATCGGCATCCCAAATGATGAAGTTCTCTTTCTGTGGATTGTCGCCCACTGCTGTATAGAGACCGTTGATGTATTGTATGCCTGTATTGAAACTCCAGCGATCATGGCTGTAGTTCACGCCTGCAAACAGTTTGTTCTTGGGGGCTGCCAATACTGGATTCTTCATGTGCAGGTAGCTGTAGTTGGCATTCACGCTCCATGCTTTGTTGATGCGATAGGCGATGTTGCCTTCAATACCCCAATTCTCGATTTCTCCTGTATTCATGTTACGTGGTTTTCCATCTATTCGCACGGTCTGAATCATGTTGTCTCCTTTTAAGTAAAAGAGGTTAATGCCATAATTCAAGGCGCCATCCAGTACTCGCTGAGTGAATGATAACTCATAGTTCATGAGTCTTTCGGGCTTCAACTCGTCGTTCTGGGGTGGGAACATATACATTTCGCGGATGCTGGGGTTGCGGAATCCTTTGCTGACCATTGCCTTGATCTGGGCATCGTGTGGCAGACGGAATGACAATCCTCCTTGTGGAATGAGTTCGGTGCCTGCTTGTGAATGGTGATCTAAACGTAAACCGGCATCAATGGTGAGCCAGGAGGTGATGTCCTGACGGAAATCTATATAGCCGGCTACTTCGTTCAGTGACTTGTCGGCATAGGTGTTGGTTACTTCTCCTGTGGCGCGTGATTCGTTCCAGGCATGTCCTTTGATGTGCTGGAAATCGAAACCTCCTGTGAGGCGGTTGCCCTCAAAGAGTTGTACGCTTTGGAACCAGGAGATTCCCATCATGGAGTCATCGGAAAGATAGAATGCTTTCTGCGGACCGCTTTCTGGTCCAGGGGTATAACCGTCGTTGATTTTATGATGTCCCCAGTTGATGAAGAAGCTCAAAGTACCTGAGGTCTTCTCATAGTTGTTTTCAATAGCGGCAGAGGCTGCTCCACGGGTAATCCACTGGTCGCCTTCTAAGATAGGTGCCTGAATGGTGCCTGGGTTGGTGGCATTGAAATGAGTAAGATTCAGGTCAGTATGAGCTTTCCAGTTGTCAGTAAAGTCATAGCCCACTTTGCCGTAACCGCCATACTGCTCAAATTCCATGTGCTTGCGATGACCATCAGTGCGATTGTAAGAGAGCGACAATACGCTATTGAACTTACCAGCCTTTACACGATTGGTAGCTTCTGTTTGCAATGTGTTGTAGGAGCCGTAGGCTACACTGACATCGGTCTTTACTCCATCTTCCAGCATCTTGCGTGTTACGATGTTGATGACTCCTCCCATAGCGTTGGAACCGTAAAGGACGGAGGCCGGGCCTCGCAGTACTTCTACTTTCTCTGACATCAGGCTCTGATATACGTCTGCAATGGGATGTCCGAAGATGCCCATGTATTGTGGATGGCCGTCAATCAGCACCATCAGCTGACCGCTACCACCACTGATACCACGCAGGGAAATACCACCAGCGGCACCGCCAGATACGCCATAACCCATTACGCCACGAGAGGTGACGAAAAGGCTGGGTACTTGCTCAGTAAGGGTAGGGAGTACTGATGAACGATGACTTTCAGTAAGTTTTAAATGATTAACCGTGGTGATGGTCATTGGCAAATGGCGAATATCGGTGCTGTTTCTCGTACCGGTAACTACCACTTCATCCGTTTCTACATCTTTAGAAATGTCGGCATTTTGCGCTTGCGCAGACATAAAAGTGCCAGTGAGTATGACACACAAAACAAATAAATACTTCATATCTATAATAATAAACGTTTCGCTAATATTAGCTGGTTGTTATTTTAAAGCTATGCTTCAAATAATACCGTGAAGGAATCCTATGACTTCGTTTGGAAGAACTGTTCTTTGTTTTCCATAAAGCGTTGAACGATAGGTAATATCTCATCTACTGTCTGTTCGTTGTAACACAGGGCTTCAACAGGACACCAATCAGTCAATTTGGTATTCTTGATGTAGGTTACCAGCTGGTCGAAGTCTGTCGTTACTCCTGCATCGCGTAGCAGTGTCAATGCAGACAAACTGATAAGGTCGGCATATACGTTTTTTACGCCTCCCTTAACCATCATGGCAGCAGCAGCTTTCCCTACAACACGGTCGGCTACCTCAGCACCATTCAGGAATGTAGGCTCTTGCTTCAGCAATCTGTAAAGGTCATCCACCCCTCGATGAGTGTATGTCCTTACTTCCTTGTTGCTAACCACACACGAGCAACCTTCTTCATGGAGCTTTTCAATCAGTTCGTTCATCGACTTTTTCATAGATTCCTTTTCGTTTGCAAAGTTCGTTATTTATATAGATATGATAATTATTAAATTCAAACCATAGTTTGTTGATTTCAAACAATTCTGATTTCTTTAGGACTTTTCCCAGTCCTTCGTTTAAGAAAGCCCGTAAAAGAGGCTTGCTCTTCAAAGCCAAGCGCATACGCAACCTCTGCAATATTCAGTTGCGTATCCTGGAGTAGCCGTATGGCCTCTTTGGTGATGCGGCTGGCAATAATGTCGGTAGTCGTCTTTCCTGTTACTTGTTTTACCACTCGGTTCAGGTGGTTCACATGAATGGATAACCGTTGGGCGTAGTCAGTAGCCGAACGCATCTCCAGTTTCTCTTGAGGGTAGTTAATGGGAAATTGTCGGTCAAGCAATAGCAAGAATAGCTCAACTGTTCGTTGAGCAGCGTTGTGTTGAACTTTATAGGGCCTTTCTTCTTTGCCACGCATGGCCTCATATATAATAAGGTGAAGAAGACTGTGCATCATTTCATCTTTCAACTCATTATCTTCATCAAGACTTATCTCTTGCATCCTGTGAAACAATGTCTTCACTATTTCTAATGCCTCTTTTTTCAAGTAAATGGTCTGATTGCGAGTGAGGTCCAATAGGGGAGTGTTCAACAAGAAACTCCATTCTTCCTTGCGAAAGAAGTGGTTGTTGAACATGCAAGAAAATCCTTTTTCTTTTGGTTCATCATCGATAGGTTCCCAAGCAGAAGGAAGGGCAGGGTTGGCAAACACTACTGTACCAGGCATTATTTCTATCCATTTGTCGGCATACGACAATCTGCCTCGTTCAAGGAACAATGAGACAATGAAATAGTCGGCATAGCTGAACACCACTTTGTTCAATCTCTTGCGATGTTGCCACACCTTGAAATATGCCTTATCTTCCTTCATATTACTAAAAAGATGATTATCAATATGCGAAGATAGCATAAAATAGTTATCTTTGCAAAAAAATAAATGATTATGGAAGAGAAGAGAGCTAATTTGAATGCTTTGGGTAAGAAGACTGTCTATCGTCAGGACTATGCTCCTGAGGTGTTGGAGGCTTTTGACAACAAGCATCCTGAGAATGATTATTGGGTGCGCTTCAATTGTCCGGAGTTCACCAGTTTATGTCCTATTACCGGACAGCCGGATTTTGCGGAAATTCGCATCGGTTATATTCCTGATATCAAGATGGTGGAGAGCAAGAGTCTCAAGCTCTATCTGTTTAGCTTCCGTAGTCATGGTGCTTTCCACGAAGATTGTGTGAACATCATCATGAAAGACCTCATTAAGCTGATGGATCCCAAGTACATTGAAGTAACAGGTTTCTTCACTCCTCGTGGTGGCATCTCCATTCATCCTTATGCCAACTATGGCCGTCCAGGCACCAAATACGAAAAATTAGCGGAAGAACGTTTGTTCAAGCATGAATAAATAAGTTAACAAGCAATATAAACTATCGCTATATCTGCTAAAAAATGTTCCAGAGCTTGATTTAGGTGGATGTGAGCATTCCTATGGGGTGACACGATGCTTGGCATTAATGGTTGTAGTATCTTCTTTCACCTGACACAGTATCTGTTATGGGGGTATAGGAGATACTGCGATGAGTGATAGGAAGCTTTCCGATAACCTATGGGAGATATTGCGACGACCCATAGGAGGCATTTTAGTGACCTCATAGCAAATACTGTGTTCATTTATTGAAGCAATTATGTCTCATCAAGGAACACTTTTAGCCTACTACGGGAGGACGGGCTGTCCTCCCGTAGTAGAGCGCCCGTCCTCCCGTAGTAGATGAGAACCGATTATCGGCCTCGAAAACGGATATTGATTGGTTATTCTTTCAAATCGATTTTCAGTGACAGTTCGTCGAGCTGTTTCTGCTCGATGGCAGAAGGAGCCTCTAACATCACATCACGTCCGTTGTTGTTCTTTGGGAAGGCGATGCAGTCGCGAATGCTATCCAGTCCAGCAAAGATACTTACCCAACGGTCCAAACCGTATGCCAAACCACCGTGAGGTGGGGCACCATACTTAAAGGCATTCATCAAGAAACCAAACTGCTCTTGAGCTTTCTCGGGAGTGAAACCCAGAATCTCAAACATCTTGGCTTGCAGCTTAGGATCGTGGATACGGATGGAACCGCCACCTACTTCTATGCCGTTGCATACCATATCGTAAGCATCTGCACGCACTTCTTCGGGCTTTGTGTCGAGCAATGGGATATCCTCGTCTTTTGGATGGGTAAATGGATGGTGCATCGCCATCAGACGATTTTCCTCGTCGCTCCACTCAAACATGGGGAAGTCAACCACCCATAACAAAGCGAACTTGTTCTTGTCACGCAGACCAAGATCATCAGCTACCTTCAAACGCAGTTCGCACAACTGCTTGCGAGTTTTCATCACATCTTCACCGCTCAGTATCAGGATCAAGTCGCCTGGCTTAGCTCCAAAGGCTTCTTTCATCTGCTGCAATACCTCTTGTGTATAGAACTTATCTACACTTGATTTGACATTGCCATCAGCTTCCACACGAGCATATACCATACCCTTGGCACCAATCTGCGGACGTTTTACATATTCAGTCAGAGCATCGAGCTGCTTGCGGGTGAATGAAGCTGCACTCTCTGCGCAAATACCACCAATGTAAGCTGCATTGTCAAAAACACTGAATCCGTACCCTTTCATGATGTCCATCAGTTCTACAAACTTCATGCCGAAACGCAAATCAGGCTTATCACTACCATAATATTTCATAGCATCTGACCAAGGCATACGCAGGAAAGGAGCCTCGCCTAAATCAACGCCACGCAGAGCTTTGAACAGGTGCTTTGCCATACCTTCAAATAGCTCGATCACATCATCTTGGGTAACAAATGACATCTCGCAGTCGATTTGCGTAAATTCAGGCTGACGGTCTGCACGAAGGTCTTCATCTCGGAAGCACTTGGCAATTTGGAAATATCTGTCAAAACCAGCAACCATCAGCAACTGCTTCAAGGTTTGAGGGCTCTGTGGCAGAGCATAGAACTGACCAGGATTCATACGAGAAGGCACCACGAAATCGCGTGCACCCTCTGGGGTAGAACCAATCAGTACAGGTGTTTCCACCTCAATGAAACCATGATTGTCGAGGTAGTTGCGCACCTCAATGGTCATCTTATGTCGAAGTTCAAGGTTTTTGCGAACAGCAGCTCTTCTCAAGTCAAGGTAACGGTATTTCATGCGCAGGTCATCGCCGCCATCTGTATTGTCCTCAATGGTAAATGGAGGCGTCATGGCTGCATTCAGCACATTCAGCTTGTTCACAATGATTTCTATATCACCGGTTGGCAAGTTCTTGTTTTTGTTGAAACGCTCGTTGGCGATACCTGTTATCTGGATAACGTATTCGCGTCCCAGTTTGTTGGCTTCCTCACATAAGGCAGCATCCACCTCTTCATTGAAAACCAACTGTGTGATGCCATAACGATCACGCAGGTCGATGAAGGTCATGCCACCCATCTTACGTGAGCGCTGAACCCATCCAGCCAGCGTTACCTGCTTATTAACATCAGCAATGCGGAGTTCTCCGCAGTTATGTGTTCTATACATAAAAATAACAGTTTAAAATTTGTGCAAAATTACATTATGTGTGTCAAATAAGCAAATTTTTCGGGCTTTTGCTGAGTTTGTCTGAAATAATTATTACATTTGCGTAAATTATTTACTTAATCTAATACTTGTAATTTATGGCATTAATGATTATTCAATTGCTGGTGGTGCTTGGAGCTCTCTATGTGGGTTCTCGCTACGGTAGTTTGGCACTGGGTGCCATTTCTGGAATTGGCTTGGCTATTTTGGTGTTTGGCTTTAGCATGAAGCCTGGTTCCCCACCAACCGATGTAATATATATCATCATTGCAGCTGTGACCTGCGCTGGTATGATGCATGCTTCTGGAGGTATGGACTGGCTCATTCAAATTGCAGAACGTATGCTTCGCAAGCATCCCGACCGCATTACATTCTATGCGCCACTAACGACCTTCTTTTTGACAGTGTTGGTAGGAACAGGACATGTGGTTTATACACTAATGCCTATTATTTGTGATATCGCCCTTAAGAAAGGTATCCGTCCAGAACGTCCTTGTGGTGTGGCATCCATCGCCTCTCAGGTAGGTATCACTTGTTCGCCTATTGCTGCTGCTGTGGTAGCTTTCACTACCATTTCTGCTGCTAATGGTTTTAATGTAACCATTCCTCAAGTGCTAATGGTTACTATTCCTGCTTGTCTGTGTGGTTTGATTATGGCCTCCGTATTCTCTTACAAACGTGGCAAGGACCTTGATAAAGATCCTGAGTTCCAAAAGAGATGCCAGGATCCTGAATTATATCAATATATGTATGGAAACTCAGCTACAACACTTGATAAGGTAATTTCCAAGGAAGCTAAGCGTGCCGTGTATATTTTCTTGGCTGCCCTTTGTGTGATAGTTTTCTTCGCTGCTTTCCAGAGCCTCTTACCTCATTTCCCGAAAGCTGATGGTACGACTGAAACGCTGAAGATGAACATTGTCATTCAAATCGTGATGATATCTGCTGCTGCTTTGATGATTATCTTCTGCAAGGCAAAACCTAAAACTGCTGTAAGCGGCGCAGTATGGCAGAGTGGTATGGTGGCTGTAGTGGCTATCTACGGTATTGCTTGGTTGGCAGATACATATTTCGGTAATTACATGGCTGAGATGCAAGCAGCATTGGGTGATATCGTAGCTCAGTACAACTGGTCTATTGCTATTGTGTTCTTCTTGGTGTCAGTGCTGATTAATTCTCAAGGCGCTGTAGTGGTAGCCATGTTGCCATTGGCATATTCTTTGGGTATTCCTGGTGTAGTACTGCTGGGTGTATTGCCAAGTGTATATGGTTATTTCTTTATTCCAAACTATCCATCTGATATCGCAACTGTGAACTTCGATCGAAGTGGAACGACAGTAATTGGTAAGTACCTGTTGAATCACAGTTTCATGATGCCAGGTTTGGTATGTGTGATAACCTCTACCATTGTAGCATATCTTATTGCTACTATTGCTTTTTAGTATATGAGTGAGTTTTTTGTAGGCAAACATGTGAGGCTTCGTGCGATGGAGCCAGAGGATTTGAATTTTTTGTACCAGATGGAGAATGATCCTTCGCTTTGGTCTATATCCAACTTTACGGTACCTTATTCCAAAGTTGTGCTCCAGTCCTACATTGATAACTCTATGAATGATATGTTTGCAGATCGTCAGCTTCGTCTGATTATCTGCGAACTTTCTCAAAACCGACCGATAGGTATTATTGATGTTACTGACTTCGAACCCATGCATGGTAGGGCAGAAATCGGGATTTCTTTATTGCGAGAGGAACGTGGCAAGGGTTATGCTACTGAAGCCTTGGATCTGCTGTGTGACTATGTGTTTACTTTCCTTCATTTCAAACAGCTTAATGCACATATACTGGCAGATAATGCTGATAGTCTTCGCTTGCTACATCATGCGGGTTTTGTAGATTGTGGCTTACTGAAAGATTGGTGGAGGATAGGGAACAATTATCACGACATGGTGTTGCTCCAGAAAGTTCGTCCAGAATAATTATAAATGAAAATAGATCTTCAAACCGCCCCCTTAATTTAGGGGGTTGTTTTTTTTCGAATTCCTGTTAAGAACAGACCAGTGAGTATCAAAATTGAGCCCACAACTGATATCCAAGTAACAGGCTCTTGTAAGAAGATAGCTGATGCTATCATGGTGGATACGGGAGACAGGTAGATATAGTTGGCGGAAGAAAGAGCTCCTAATTCTCGAATTACGATGCTCCACAATACGAAGCATATCAATGCAGCGATCATTCCCAAAAATACCAAATTCATCCATACGACAGGCTCTGCCAATTTATTTAAAGGGAATTGCCAAGGGGTGATTAGAAAAACTGGTAAAATAGTCAGTATTCCATAGAAAAATACTTTGCGAGTCAGGAAGGTGGCATTATACCGTCTCGTCATGCCACGCATCACTAAACTATATACCGCCCAAGCAGCTGCTGCTACCAAAGCTAGGAAGTCGCCTAATGGGTTTAGCTTTAAAATGAAACTGCCGTTAAAGATAACCATCGCCACACCGATAATCGAAATGATTGAACCAACTATGATGGTTTTGGTTGCTTTGATTTCTTTTGAAAAAGCCATCCCTAAAAACAAGGTGATCAGGGGAGCATTGCATACGATAAATGCCACATTATTCACCAACGAGTATTGTATAGCTGTGTTTTCAGCCCAGAAATAAAGAGAGCCACCAGAGATGCCTAATAATACCATCGTCAACTCATCGTGCCAATTGTCTGTAAAGAGTTTGCGAGGAGAGAAAGACCATACCCCTAAATAAGCGATGATGAAACGCAAAAGAAAAATCTCTTGTGGGTTCAAGCCATTTAATATTAAGAACTTTGTGTTGATGAAAGTGACACCCCAGATTGCGATGATGCCAATGGCTAATAGATGATATGGAAGCTTGTTTTTCATACGACTTCGCAAATATGCGTGCAAAAATAATGATTTTTCATCAAAATGCGCTATCTTTGGAGAAATAATCACTAATAACTAAGAATTTATGACACCTATTGAACAAAGAAACGAATTGCTGGCGAACAAGGTGATTAAGAGCTTGAACATTCGCCATATTGAAGGATATTATTGTGCTACATCTGCAGATGCAATTAAAAAAGTGATGAGTTTAATTCCACAAGGCAGTAGCATATCATGGGGCGGTTCAATGACTATCCGAGATATGGGATTGACAACGGCTTTACACGAGGCAGGAACTTTCACTTTGTTTGACAGAGATTTGGCTCAATCACCAGAAGAGGCTCGGGTGGTTTATCGTCAGGCATTTGGTGCAGATTTCTATATCAGCAGTGCCAATGCGATGAGTGAACAAGGCGACATTGTCAATATTGACGGCAATGGTAATCGAGTGGCTGCTATTGCTTGGGGTCCCAAAAAGGTAATATTCGTTGTGGGCATCAACAAAATCGCTAAGGATTTGGATGCTGCCATCAAGCGAGCAAGAGGTACTGCAGCTCCTATTAATACAGTTCGTTTGAGCAGAGAAACTCCTTGCACTTTAGATGGTATATGTCATGATTGCCATTCTCCTAACAGTATTTGTAATCAAATACATATCATTCGAAATTCTTATGATAATGGACGCTTCTGCGTAGTAATCGTAGGAGAAGAATTGGGCTATTGATTATGGGTAAGAAAGTAAGGTTTGGTGTGGTCGGTACCAATAAGATTACTGACTGGCTATTGGCTGGTGCCAAAGAAGACGAAAGGTTTGAATTGGCTGCAATCTGTTCGCGTACACAAGATCGAGCTGAAGAGTTTGCTGCAAAATACGGAGTGGAGCATACCTTTACATCTATTGAAGAAATGGCATCGAGTGATGTAGTGGATGCTGTTTATATAGCTACCCCTAACTGTACCCATGCTGATATTGCTATCACCTGTATGAATCATGGCAAACATGTGTTATGTGAGAAGCCAATGGCATCGAATGCACATGAGGTAAAACGAATGATAGAAGCTGCCAAAAAGAATCAAGTTGTTTTGATGGAAGCTATGATTGCTACTATGAATTCCAATTTTATGAAGGTGCGTGAACTGTTGCCGAAATTGGGTGTCATACGTAGATACTTTGCCTCTTATTGTCAGTATTCTTCTCGCTATGATAAGTTCAAGGAGGGAGTTGTACTCAATGCCTTTAATCCTGCATTATCTAATGGAGCTATGATGGATATAGGAGTATATACCATTTATCCTTTGATTGCTTTATTTGGCAAACCTCAAGCGATCAATGCTCAAGGTGTCATGCTCTCTTCTGGAACTGATGGGCAAGGTGTAGTTAACTTGTTATATGATGGAATGAATGCTACTGCCTTATATTCCAAGATAGCTAATTCATATCTTCCTGCTGAAATTGAAGGTGAGGATGGCAATTTAATAATGGATGAAATTCATACAATACGAAAAGTTACTTATATTCCAAGACCAGCTGCGATGTCGGGCAGAGGCCCCAAGGCGGAACCTCAAGATGTGAGTGTCGCATCAGACCATGATGACTATTATTATGAAGTGGCCGAGTTTATCAATTTGATAGAGCAAGGAAAATTAGAAAGTGACATCAATTCTCATGCCGTCTCATTGGCTACTATTGAAGTAATAGACGAAGTTAGAAAGCAATTAGGAGTGACATTCCCAGCAGATGATTTTTGATGAAAAGTGCTTTTTTTTTAAAAATAATCGCAAAAATGATGCACTTTTTAAAATAAATGATTAACTTTGCACCGTTTTTCAAAAACGAGGTTTACTTAGTCTATGAAAAACAATAGTATTTATGTTTAATTTTAAAAGTAAAAAGAAAAATGTTACAGGAAAAAGTTGGTGAAACTGCAGGTGTTATTTGGAATGTTCTGAATGGTACTAACGGTATGACTCTGAAAGACATCAAGGCAGAAGCAAAGAAGAACGAAGTAAAACTGCTCGACAAGGACGCATATCTGGCTCTTGGCTGGTTGCTGCGTGAGAACAAAGTTGAGATGACAGAAGATGGTAAGGAATTGTTCATTAAGCTGATCTAATCCACGCTTAATACATAAAACGATTAAATGTGTCGGTAAAGTTATCTTTATCGACACATTTTTTTGTGTTGTCGAAAATAGTTCCTATTTTTACACAATTAAATTGTTGCATGTATGTATTTGTTAGGTTACGACATAGGAAGCTCGTCTGTAAAAGCGAGTCTAGTGGATGCACAATCGGGTAATTGTATAGCCTCTGCATTCTATCCTAAAAAAGAGGCCGAAATCATGGCACCTCAAGATGGGTGGGCTGAACAGCATCCGGAAATGTGGTGGAAGCATCTCAAATTGGCAACAGCTGATGTGTTGTCTTCTTCTCACGTTACGAAAGATGATATCAAAGCGATTGGTATATCTTATCAGATGCATGGTCTGGTGTGTGTTGACAAAAACCAACAAGTATTGCGACCTTCCATTATCTGGTGTGACTCTCGTGCTGTGGGCATAGGACAACAGGCTTTTGATGAACTGGGGACTGACTTGTGTCTGTCTCATTTGTTGAACTCACCTGGCAACTTCACTGCTTCTAAACTAGCTTGGGTGAAGCGTAATGAACCAGAAGTCTTTGAAAAGATTGACAAGGTGATGTTACCTGGTGATTATATTGCCATGAAGTTGACAGGTAATGTCTGTACAACTATTTCTGGCTTATCTGAAGGAATGTTCTGGGACTTCAAAGAAAACAAGTTGGCAGACTTCCTACTGAATTATTATGGCATAGATGCATCGATGATAGCAGATATCGTGCCTACATTTGGAGAACAAGGTAGGGTGAATAAGGTGGCTGCACAAGAACTTGGTTTGGCAGAGGGCACTCCTGTAACCTATAGAGCAGGTGACCAACCTAACAATGCTTTGTCGTTGAATGTATTTAATCCTGGAGAAATTGCTGCTACGGCAGGTACATCGGGAGTAGTGTATGGTGTATCAGGACAGATTAATTACGATCCCCTGAGTCGTGTAAATACTTTTGCTCATGTCAATCATACACATCAGTTAAACCGTCTAGGCATTTTGTTATGCATCAACGGCACTGGCATTCTCAATTCGTGGATGCATCATAACATTACTTCAACTTTGGCTTATCCTGAAATGGATCAGTTGGCTTCATCAGTGCCTGTCGGTTCCGATGGAGTTGTAGTAATGCCTTTTGGAAATGGCGCAGAGCGTGTGCTGCAGAACAAAGAACTTGGTTGCTCTATTCATGGACTTAATTTTAATAAGCACGATGTAAGTCATATATTACGCGCTTCGCAAGAAGGCATTGTGTTCTCGTTCTGTTATGGCATGGAGATCATGAATCAGATGGGAATGGAGATAAATATTATTCATGCAGGAAGGGCAAATATGTTTAAGTCGGCACTGTTCCGTGATACATTAGCCACTGTTAGTGGAGCCATAATAGATATTTATAAAACTGATGGCTCTGAGGGCGCAGCAAAAGGGGCAGGCATGGGCGCTGGCATCTATCGCAATCACGACGAAGCTTTTGCTTCACTCGAATGTCAGGCTCATATCGAACCTCAGATTTTGCAGAGAGATAAATATCTTTCTGCTTACCAACGTTGGAAATCTTTTTTGAATAAAGAATTATAAATCATAAAAATAATAGAACTATGGAAAAGGAGTATTTTCCTGGAATCGGTAAGATCCCTTATGAAGGCACAAAGAGTATGAACCCTATGGCATTTCATTATTATGATGCCGATAAAGTGGTTTTGGGTAAGAAAATGAAAGACTGGTTGAAATTTGCCCTTGCATGGTGGCATACCCTGGGTCAGGCAAGTGGTGACCAGTTTGGCGGACAAACCCGCCATTATGCATGGGATGAGGAAGAGTGCCCCATCTGTCGTGCGAAAGCTAAAGTTGATGCTGGCTTCGAAATTATGCAGAAATTGGGCATTGAATACTTCTGCTTCCATGATATTGACCTGATTGAAGAAGGCGCAACCATCGAAGAGTATGAAGAGCGCATGCAGATAATCACCGATTATTTGAAAGAGAAGATGGCAGGTACTGATATCAAACTTTTGTGGGGTACTGCTAATGTTTTTGGTCATAAGCGCTATATGAATGGTGCGGCTACCAATCCTGATTTTGATGTGGTGGCTCGTGCTGCTGTGCAGATTAAGAATGCTATCGATGCAACTATCAAGTTGGGTGGTACCAACTATGTGTTCTGGGGAGGCCGTGAGGGATATTCTTCTTTACTGAACACTCAGATGCAGCGTGAAAAAGACCATTTGGCTAAGATGTTAACTGCAGCTCGTGACTATGCTCGTGCACATGGTTTTACTGGAACATTCTTGATTGAACCAAAGCCAATGGAGCCCACTAAGCATCAGTATGATGTGGATACTGAAACAGTGATTGGTTTCCTGCGTGCCAATGGTCTGGATAAAGATTTCAAGGTAAACATTGAAGTTAATCATGCTACTTTGGCAGGACATACATTTGAACACGAACTGACAGTTGCTGTGGATAACGGAATGTTGGGTAGTATTGATGCCAACCGTGGAGATGCCCAGAATGGTTGGGATACTGATCAATTCCCTATCGACAATTTCGAGTTGACACAGGCTTTGCTGCAGGTAATTCGTAATGGCGGATTGGGTAATGGCGGTATGAACTTTGATGCTAAGTTGCGCCGTAATTCTACAGACCCAGAGGATATATTTATAGCTCACATCAGTGGTATGGATGCTATGGCACGTGCCTTATTAAATGCAGCTGCTGTCGTTGAAGAATCTCCATTGCCACAGATGTTGAAAGACCGTTACGCAAGTTTCGATGCAGGTGAAGGTAAACGTTTCGAAGAGGGAAAGATGACTTTGGAAGAACTTGTTGCTCATGCTAAGAAGAATGGTGAGCCTGCACAAAAAAGTGGTAAGCAGGAACTGTATGAAACGATATTAAGTCTTTATTGCAAATGAGAGTAATTAAAGTCGGATTAGTACAGATGTCAGTTACAGCCAGCCTCTCTGATAACAGAGAGAAGCTGGCTGCCAACATTAGGGCTTGTGTTTCCAAAGGTGCTCAATTGGTGGTGTTGCAGGAGTTACATAACACCCTTTACTTCTGCCAAGTGGAAGATGTTAACAACTTCGATTTTGCAGAAGCTATACCTGGGCCATCAACTGCATATTATGGTGCGTTAGCTAAAGAACTGAGCATTGTATTGGTCACCTCGTTGTTCGAACGAAGGACAACAGGCTTGTATCACAACACTGCTGTCGTGTTTGATACAGATGGAAGTGTTGCTGGCAAATACCGTAAAATGCATATTCCTGATGACCCTGCTTACTATGAAAAATTCTATTTCACTCCTGGCGACCTGGGTTTTGAGCCCATTCAGACATCGCTGGGGAAACTGGGCCTGATGGTATGTTGGGACCAGTGGTATCCTGAAGGAGCTCGTTTGATGGCACTAAAAGGAGCGGAGATGCTCATCTATCCTACAGCCATTGGATGGGAAAGTACCGATACATCTGAAGAGAAGCAACGTCAGTTGAATGCCTGGCAGACCGTTATGAGAGGTCATGCTGTTGCTAATGGGTTGCCTGTGATAGCCGTGAACAGAGTGGGGCATGAACCCGATCCATCTGGACAGACTAACGGAATTCAGTTTTGGGGTAATAGCTTTGTGGCAGGACCACAAGGTGAATTCATTGCTAAAGCTAGTGCCGACCAAGAAGAAAACTGTGTAGTTGATGTTGATATTGAACGTTCAGAACAGGTGCGACGTTGGTGGCCTTTCTTGCGTGACAGACGTGTAGAGGCGTATGGGGATATACTGAAACGTTTTTGTGATGAATAATTAAATTGATAACCAAATAATTTGTATATGTCAGGAATGACTGATATAATATTAGACCCTCATGGGGAAGACTTGTTGCAACAGTATCGCGAAATGCTGCCTTACCTGCAAAAACTGGAAAAATTGGTTTATAATAAGTTGAAAAAGTCTTTGGATGATCAAGGTATTTATGTTACTGCCATAGAGCATAGGGTAAAGACAGAAAAATCACTTGCAGGCAAGTTGTTTCTGAAAGGCGTGAAGTATCATAGTGTTAATGATATTACAGATTTAGTGGGTTTCCGCATTATTACTTTTTATAACGATGATGTCGATAAAGTGGCTACTATTGCGAAAAAGTTGTTTGATATAGACTGGAAAGAATCTGTAGATAAGCGCAAATTACATCAGTTGAACAGTTTTGGCTATAACTCTCTTCACTATATTTGTCGTTTGCGAACAAGTAAAACTGCGTTGAGAAACATACGCTTCGAAATACAGATGCGAACAGCTCTACAGCATGTGTGGTCCACCATCGAGCATGATACAGGTTATAAAGCTAACGTAAAAATTCTGGATGAGCATCGTCGCCAATTTAGTCGTTTGGCTGGTATGTTAGAACTGATTGATGATGAATTTAGTCGTTTGCGCAATGAAATAACGGAGTATCGTCGCAATATTCAAAGTCTAGTTCATTCAGGGAAATTAGATGATGTCGCATTAACTGTCGACTCCTTTACGAGTTATTTGGAAATGCATCCGTTCGATCGTTTGAACCAACGTATAGCGGCTGTTAATCAGGCAGAAATATTCCCTACTTCTTTGATGGGTTTCTTGCCTTTGCTAGTTTCATTTGGTTTTGAGACTTTGAGTGATATAGATCATTTCATCAAAGAGAATTCAGAGGATGCTTATCAGTTGGCACTCGCTCAGATAGCGCTGACTGATTTGGATATCTTGGCTGAGAACGTAGGCCTTCAGAATTTATGCTTGGTTTATGTGCTGAAGCAAGGTAGAGGCCGTGAGGGTTTGCAATTTGTGTACAAAACCTTAAATGGTAAACAAGATAATTATGATGTTTTTATTGATATGATTATGGATCTTGCCAAGGATCTGCCTTTTTGGGATGATATATATAAAAAATGAATAGCTATGAGTAAGAAAGAATATATAGATAGCAGCATGCTGGATCGAGCCATCTGTTTCGCTGTGAAAGCACATGCCAATACAGAGCGAAAAGGAAAAGGTTTTCCTTATATAGTACATCCTTTAGAGGCAGTGGTTATTGTATCTACAATTACTGCTGATCAAGAGCTATTAGCAGCAGCAGCTTTGCATGATACATTAGAAGATACTGATACAACTTATGAGCAGTTAAAGCAAGAGTTTGGTAAACGAGTGGCTGATTTAGTAACACATGAGAGTGACGTGAAACTGGAAGGTGGCGCTTCTGCGACCTGGCACCTTCGTAAGCAGATATCTATTGAACATCTGGCGGAAGCCCCTCTTGATGCAAAGATTGTGGCGTTGGGAGACAAATTGTCTAATATGCGTATTATTGCTCGCGATTATGCTGTGATAGGCGATGAGTTGTGGAATCGTTTCCACGTTAGTGATCCTCAGGAACATGCCTGGCATTATTATGGTCTCATGCAATCCTTGTCTTCTCTACACGATACGGCAGCTTTTCAAGAGTTTGCTACTTTGGTCAAACAAGTTTTTGCTGATAAAATCTTACTCTAAACTTATAACTATAATTTTAAACTTTAATCAAAAATGGGAATGGTTATTGGAATTGATGTGGGTGGTTCCACCACAAAGATTGTTGGTATAAATGAAAGCAATCAGATTATCAAACCGATGTTTATTACAGCAGCAGATCCTATTACCTCTTTTTTTGGTGCTTTTGGTAAATACCTGCATGACAACGATATCCGTTTGGAAGATATTGAACAAGTGATGATGACGGGTGTGGGTAGTGCTTTTGTTACTACTCCTATATACAACTTGCCAACACAGATGGTGGATGAGTTCACTGCTGATGGGTTGGGAGCACGTCATGACATTGACATTGATAAATTGATTGTGGTTAGTATGGGTACAGGTACTACATTTGTGAAAATCGACCATGATGAAATCAAACACATTGGCGGCATGGGCATAGGTGGAGGTACCTTACAAGGTCTGTCTAATTTGTTGTTAAAGACACATGATATTAGTCAGGTGTCAGAGTTAGCGTTGCAGGGAGATCATACAAAAGTAGATCTTTTAATTGGAGATGTTTGCAAATCCGACCTGCCCGGCTTGCCTCTTTATGCTACTGCATCGTTGTTGGGCAAGGCACACAGTGATTCTTCGCAAGAAGACATAGCTGCTGGTATTATCGTGACAGTATTGCAGACTATTGGTAGTGGAGCTGTTCTTTGCGCGTTGAACTCCGATATTAAAGATTTTGTGCTGATTGGTAACCTGACCCGAATGCCCCAGTGCAAGGACGTTTTCAGTGAATTGGAAGGCCTCTATGGCGTGCGTTTCCACATTCCTCCTTATGCTGAATATAGTACTGCTATCGGTGCTGCTCTTACCTATTTAAAAAATAAAGAGGAAAAATAAATGCCTAAACTGTTTGTGGGTTGAAATAAAAGTCGTAACTTTGCCGCGTTTTTCAGACAACATAATGTCTAACACAATTAATTATTAAACAAATTATTAACAAAAAATGGAAAACTTAAAGAACATTCAGCCACTCGATGAGTTCAATTGGGAGGCTTATGAAAGTGGCGAAACACTTTCTCAGGTCAGCAAAGAAGACCAGGAGAAGGCGTATGACAACACGCTGAACAAAGTAAATGAGCGTGAAGTCGTTGAAGGTACCGTTATCAGCATGAACAAGCGTGAAGTTGTGGTGAATATCGGTTACAAATCTGACGGTATCATTCCTATGAGTGAGTTCCGTTACAATCCTGATTTGAAGCCTGGCGATAAGGTTGAGGTGTATATTGAGAATCAAGAGGACAAGAAGGGTCAGTTGGTGTTGTCACATCGCAAGGCTCGTCTGTCACTGGCTTGGGATCGCGTAAACGAAGCTCTCGAGAGCCAGGAAGTTATCAAGGGTTTCATCAAGTGCCGCACAAAGGGTGGTATGATTGTGGACGTATTTGGCATCGAGGCATTCTTGCCAGGTTCACAGATCGATGTAAAGCCTATCCGCGATTACGACGTATTCGTAAACAAGACAATGGAGTTCAAGGTTGTGAAGATCAACCAGGAGTTCCGCAACGTAGTTGTTTCTCACAAGGCTCTTATCGAAGCTGAGTTGGAAGCACAGAAGAAAGAAATTGTTAGCAAGCTTGACAAGGGTCAGGTACTCGAAGGTACTGTTAAGAACATCACTTCTTATGGTGTATTCGTTGACCTGGGCGGTGTTGACGGTCTGATTCATATCACTGACCTGAGCTGGGGCCGTGTAAGCGATCCTCATGAGGTAGTTGAGCTTGACCAGAAGATAAATGTTGTTATCCTTGACTTTGACGATGAGAAGCGTCGCATTGCTTTAGGTCTGAAGCAGCTGACTCCACATCCATGGGATGCACTGGATCAGGAACTGAAGGTAGGTGACCACGTGAAAGGTAAGGTAGTGGTAATGGCTGACTATGGTGCATTCGTAGAAATCGCTCCTGGTGTTGAAGGTCTGATCCACGTATCAGAGATGTCTTGGAGTCAGCACCTGCGTAGTGCCCAGGATTTCTTGAAGGTAGGTGACGAGGTAGAGGCTGTTATTCTGACTTTGGATCGTGAAGAACGTAAAATGTCACTGGGTATCAAGCAGCTGAAGTCAGATCCATGGGAGAATATCGAAGAGCGTTATCCTATTGGTTCTAAGCACATGGCTAAGGTTCGCAACTTCACCAACTTTGGTGTATTCGTTGAGATTGAAGAGGGTGTTGATGGTTTGATTCACATCTCTGACTTGTCATGGACCAAGAAGGTAAAGCATCCATCAGAGTTCACTCAGATTGGTGCAGAAATCGATGTTGTAGTATTGGAAATCGACAAGGAAAACCGTCGTCTGAGCCTCGGTCACAAGCAGCTTGAGGAGAATCCTTGGGATACATTCGCTAGCGTATTTACTGAGGGTGCTGTATTCGATGGTACTGTAACTGAAATCTTGGATAAGGGTGCTGTTATCGCTCTGCCTCATGGTGTTGAAGGTTTTGTAACTCCTAAGCACTTGGTTAAACAGGATGGTTCACAGGCACAGGTAGGCGAGACTCTGCCATTCAAGGTGATTGAGTTCAATAAGGATACTCGTCGCATCTTCCTTTCTCACAGTCGTACTTATGAAGATCAGATTCGTGAGGAAAAAAATGAGCAGCGTCGTGCAGCTCGCAAGAACAATGCTGCTAAGCGCGAAGAGGCTCCAGCTATTCAGAATCAGGCAGCATCAACCACTCTGGGTGATATCGATGCTTTGGCAGCTCTGAAGGCTAAGCTCACAAAGGATAGCAAATAATAATATCCCTTATTTATATAAAAGGTGTCTGCATATTTTGCAGGCACCTTTTTTATTGCTATTTTTGTTGTCAGAACCATCATATTGAATATGGAAAAATTTGAACTGACAATATTGGGATGTGGGTCTGCCAAACCTACCACTAGGCATATGCCTTCAGCTCAAGTGTTGAATGTGCGTGATAAACTATTTATGATCGACTGTGGCGAAGGTACTCAATTGCAGTATTGCAGGAACAAGCTTCCATTCAGCCGACTTAACCATATCTTTATTTCTCATCTTCATGGTGACCATATATTCGGTTTGCCTGGTTTGATATCTACCTTCAATTTGTTGGGACGTACTGCCGAACTGCATGTGCATAGTCCTAAAGGACTGGAACAGATGATGAAGCCCATCATGGACTATTGTAATTACGATATGAGCTATCAGGTGTTCTTCCATGAGTTTGACACTAACCAGTCTGCAGTAATTTTTGAAGACAGAACGCTTATGGTCACTACTATTCCACTTAAGCATCGTGTGCCTACCTGTGGTTTCTTGTTCCAGGAGAAAGAAGGCTTACGCCACATTCGTCGGGATATGATTGAAGCCTATGAAATTCCCATTGCCTATATCAATAATATTAAAGCTGGAGCAGATTTTGTTCTTCCTGATGGAGAGGTGATAGCTAACGAAAAACTTACTACACCTGCATCAAAGGTACATAGTTATGCTTATTGCTCTGATACAATGTTCCTGCCTCAAATCGTTGAACAGGTGAGGGGAGTAGACTTATTGTATCATGAAGCTACGTATGCAGCAGAACACGAGGCAAAGGCACAGCTGCATTTCCATAGTACTACAGTTCAAGCGGCTCAGATAGCGAAAGAGGCCCAAGTAAAACAGTTGATAATAGGTCACTTCTCTGCTCGATATATTGATGAAAGATTGCTATTGGAAGAGGCAAGGAGTATCTTCCCCAATACCATTCTGGCGCAAGAAGACCAGTCAATTTTGGTAGAGGATTAAACCTTTTTCAATTTTATTAGTCTAATAATGTAAGAACGAACAAAACGGATATGAGTACTAGATTTGATGAAGAAAATGTGCTGAGGATGCTACAAGAAGACGATGCTATGCAACGCAGAGCATTTGGTATGATTGTGGAGGAGTATGGCCAGTCACTCTACTGGCAAATACGACGTTTGGTACTCGATCATGACGATGCCAACGATGTGTTGCAAGAGACACTGATACAAGCATGGAAGAACATCGATTATTTCCGTGGAGAGTCGAAGTTATCGACATGGCTTTATCGCATCGCTATCAATCAAAGTTTGAATTTTCTGAATAAGCAGAAGGCACAGCAGAGCATCTCGGTGGATGATGAAGATATGAGTGTTGCGAATCAGTTGGAAGGCGATCCATACTTCGATGGTGATAAGGCTCAAAGAATGCTGCAACAAGCACTCACGACCTTGCCAGACAAGCAACGTTTGGTGTTCAACTTGCGCTATTTCGACGAACTTACCTATACTGAGATATCTGTGATTATTGGTTCTACGGTGGGTGCTTTGAAGGCTGATTACCACTTGGCCGTAAAGAAAATCTCTAAATATTTTGAAGAAGCTGATTAAACCATTTGAATAAATCATTGTCTAACAAATAGAAAACGATAGAAGCCATGAAAGAAGAAGATCTGCTGTTACACAAGGTGGGGAAGAGCAACCCCTTTACGGTGCCAGAAAGTTATTTTGAAGGCCTTACTAACCGTGTGATGGACAGTTTGCCTGAAAAGGAGGTACCTGAGTACAAGGTCAAGCCGCTTACTTGGTGGGACAAGGCAAAGCCAAGCGTATATTTGGCAGCTATGTTTGCAGGTGCAGCTATCATTGTCAAGGTGCTGGGTTATATGCATGCCAACAATCCTGATGTGATTGCTGTTGAAGAAGAACAATACGAGACAGAGATGGTGCAGAATATGGTAGATGCCATGCAGATGGATGACTATTCACTCTACCTCTATCTTTCTGATGCTGAGTAAATACACATATTTATAAATAATTGGGTTATGAAACGATTGTTTTTTTTATTGACGATGGTGATGGTTATGGCATCACTGAACGCACAAGACACAAGGCGTCACGAAAGACTATCGCCTGAACAGTTTCAGGCAAGACAGCAGGAACACCTTACCAAGGTGGCTGAGTTGACAGAGCAGGAGGCAAAAGAGTTCTTCCCGCTGTATTTTGAGATGAAGCAGAAACAAAAGACCGTGCAGGATGAAGCATGGAAACTATTTCGCGAAGGTAGAAATAACAGCGCCAAAGAGGGCAGCTATAAGGAGATTAATGATGCCTTTACTGAGTCTCAATTGAACTCAGCGCGCTTAGAGAAAGAATATCTCGAGAAGTTCCGCAAGGTACTGCCCGATAAGAAAATATTCCTTATCCGCAGTGCAGAAATGGGCTTCCGCACCAATATGGTAAGAGATATGTGGCGTCCTCGTGGTGAAGGCGGAGGAGCACCCAACAGAGACAGACAACGCAGACACAATCCAGATAGTAATAACGAGTAGTGAGTGTTTTAGTTTGTCGTGTAGAAAGCCATCTCTAAAAGAGGTGGCTTCATTTTTATTATTTTATTCGCGCTATATGGTAAAATGTAAAAAAAAGATGTATATTTACGGCAAGAATAAATCAAATAGTCAATACTATGAAAAAGAGAATTGTTTTTATGATTGTTTTGATGACTGCCTTCTTGCAGTCAGTCAGTTTATCAGCCTTCAATGGTCCTCGTGGCCAGTTGTTGGCAGGAGCTGCAAAAGTGGATATAACTCCTGAACTGAAGGATCTTCCACCCACCTCACAGGGCATTCTGGATCATTGTTATGTCAGAGTTATTGCCTTTGGAAACGGTGCTACCAAGGCTGCCTTTGTGACTTTTGATGCAGGGGGTGTCAATGGCAATGTTGCTGCCTACATCGACGAGCGTGCTGCAAAAGAACTGGGTATTCCAGAAGGCAATATTATCTATAACGGCACACATACACACTCTGGCGGTAGTGTGAGAGGAGATGAGCTGAATAACCGTACGTGGAGTGCTGTAAAGGCTGCAGTGGATGCTATGGTACCTGCTAAGTTGGGCTATGGCGCTGGTGTATCCTATTTGAACGTGAAGCGAGATCTGTTCGATGCAGAGCGTGGTTCATGGTGGGAAGGTCCCGATTACGATGGAAAGTCTGACAAGACCGTAGGTGTTATCTATTTCGAAAGTCTGGACGGCAAGCCCATTGCTACTTATTTCAACTATGCCATGCATGCTGTGATTACAGGTAATACTGACAAAGTAAGTGCAGACTTCCCTGGCGCTACCGAACGCTATGTCGAGAGTCGTTATGGCGATGGTTTCGTAGCGAGCTTTGCCTCTGGTGCTGCTGGCGATCAGAACCCCATTTATTTCCAGCAGACCTTCGACCTACGCAATATTCGCATAGCTGATTTTGCAGCTCGTGGTGAGGATATTTCCAATAGTATGCCTCCTGGTGGACAAGGTTTGGATAGAACCAAACCAGAGGTACAACGCTTGTTGGGTGAACAGGAAAGGATGATTGAAAGCTATGGACAGATCTTAGGTGAAGAAGTGAAGTATGTCATCATGAATATGCGCCACTTTGAGACGAATGTCACCATCAACTGTGCCCGTAAGGTGGTCAATGTGCCAGCTCGTAAGTTGCTCAACAGAGAGGGCAGGGCAGGCTATGCTGGTCAATATGAGGATGCTGGAGAAACAGGCATTGGTCTTTGTCTGATTATGCTGGACGATATTCCTGTAACTGCCGTAGCTGGTGAACCCTACAACCAGATTGCAGTTCGCTTGAAGCGCGAGTCTCCTTATTCTCGAACCATGATGACAGGTCTTGCTTACTGCCCAGGTGTGGGTTATGGTGGTTATATCCCAGATGATGAGTCTTATGGTGCTGAGGTCTTCGAAGTGCTAGGCTCACGCTATAAACAAGGTTATGCCGAGAGTGCCATCGTGAATGGATTGTTGGAAATGATTCACGATGCAACACATTGATTATTATATAATAAATGGTAAGTAAAAAGGCTGCAATATTGCAGCCTTTTTTAATTCTCAATTCTCATTTTTCACTTAAACAGCCTTGGAACAAACATACTCAGGTAAATGCGCCATAATCTCCAAATATGACCACCCTCATTCTCGAAGTATTCATATTTCAAGCCCTTCTCGTCTAGGTATTCACGATAAGCCTTATTCACGTTATACAGGAAATCAGTGTTGCCGATGGCAATCCAATATAACTTAGGATTGTTCTTCTTCAGTGCTTCAATCTGACGACCCAGTTCAGCATCACTGTCCAGAGTCTGCTTGTTCACACCCATGAAGTTGACGTTTCTGCCAGCCACAATTGCTGCAGAAAACAAACCGATATAGTCGAAGCGGTCATGGTAGGTCTTGCTCACAGAAAACGCATGTCCACCACCCATCGACAGACCAGCCACCGCACGGTGTTTCTTGTCCTTGATGACACGATATTGCTTCTCTACATAATTCTGTATGTCAGGGAAACTTTCTTCCATCGTAGCCAAACCAGGAGGATCCATGTGCTGGGTGAATGATGGTTTGTACATACCCTTGCTCCACTCACCAGCCACAGCCTGGGCATTCATATTACCATTTGGCATTACCACGATCATTGGCTCTGCCTTGCCCATTGCAATCAGATTGTCCAATATCTGTGCAGCACGACCCAAGGTAGTCCATGCATCCTCATCACCACCAGCTCCGTGGAAAAGATATAGCACAGGATAGCTTTTCTTGCTATCGTCATAACCGGCAGGAATATAGACCGTCATGCGACGTTGCATCTTCAGTGTAGGGCTGTCATACCATACCTTTGCCACATTGCCGTGAGGCACCTCCTGTACGCTGTACAGACCGCCCTTGTCGGCCTTGTCCTTGCTTACAATAAAGATGTTTGTAAACGATGCGATGTCCCTGCTTCGATAAATATTGCTAGGATCTAAGAACTCGGTTCCGTTCACCAAGAACTTATAAGAATACATTTCTGGCTCCAACGGTTGACTGGTGTAAGTCCATAAGCCTATAGAATCCTGCTTCATCTCTGCCGCAGCTCCATTCAGGAAATCACCCGTCACCTGTACGGTAATTGCCTTAGGATTATACAGACGGAACGTCACGCTACCGTCAGCGTTTACCTCTGGTGAGTTGATTTCATTGCGCGCAAAGATAGCTTCCTGCGCCATAGCAGAAACCATGCACATCATCACTGCTGCCATTAAAACAAATGTCTTTCTCATAATAATGTTTATTGTATGATATTATTTAGTTATCTCCAGAAACCGAATATGCCTTTCCCTTTAGACTTTTCAACCTCTGGCACAATATCCGAAGTATCAAAGTCACTCTCCATACAGTCATCTCCTTCAGATGCTTTATTCTTTGACATCTTATTGTAGGCTTTCTCAAAGCCTGTCATTGCCCACGACAGACCTGTGTTTCCTAATTGTGTTGGAATTTCAGCAAGGAGGAGAGGAATTTGCCCTAAAGCCTTCATCTTGGCTTTCAGCTTGACAGCTCTTCCCTTAGCGCCTTTCAGTTCTTTAGAACCTTTCTGGAGATAGTATTTCGTGATATATCCAATGGCTATGGTCATGATGGCATTAGCTAGTCCGTCAGCCAGAGGAGCCAGAGGTACACCAGGCAGATTAAGGTCTTTGATATATTGGGTAAAGTCAATGTTAGATGCATCAATATCAGGTATTTCCACAACATCACTGACATCAATATCAACATCATCTACATCCGTCAAGGCATCCACTGCAGACTTCGCTATACTGGGGAAGAAATAGCTGAAGAAAGCAGCAGTGATGACATAAATATACACTTTGGCCAATTGTATTTTATTAGGACGAAAGCCAGATGATTGAACTATTTCCCCAATCATTCGGTAATTAAAGCCAAGCGTAGCCAGCGTATCAATCTTATTGCTGGAAATAGCTGTAATGGCAAATACCTTCACTGCATAGGTGATGATATGTTTGTCTATGGCACGATACCTTTGCTTCAACTCTTTTGACAGGCATTCTTTTAGCAGGTTAATGTCCTTGCTTGTTTCCGTTAATTCTGCTTTCAGTTCTGCTTGGTGTGTGGTTCTTTCAGCTTCAGGCAAATAATAACAGTTATTGCATATTTTATTGCCAAACGAAATCAATTGTTTGTTGTATTCTTCATCCGTTATGCCCTTTTCTTTATCCTGAACAGACAACACAGGAAACTCAGGTGCATTGTGTATTTTCATCATGGGTTGCACGATGGCCACATATACGAGATAGGCAAAGAGAACTACCAGCACAAGATAGAAAGCATATTCCAGATAGGGAGAACCTATCAAGGCTGTCATTTTCTCACCTATGGTGATGATGTTACCCAAAATCACTATGACAGTGATGAGGACAAAGAGAGCAACAATCAATAGCAGTATTTTTTTCATATCTTCGTTCGTTTCTGTTTGGTACAAAGATACAAATATTTAGACATTAAAGGCTTCAAGTTTGTCTTTTTTTACAAATATGCAAAAGGTTTGATAGCATCCCTTCGCATGATGTGGCATTGGTAGAGTAGGCGTAGTTAAAACCGGATGCCGAAGAATGTGCGAACGCGCCATTTGATGTTGTGCATGGTAAGACTTTCCTTGTCGCCAACGTTGGTGAAATTGAATACCATTGACATACCGAGAAACTTGTTGCTCCATTGGCGAACGACGGCACCACGACCAGTGATGATAACCTCTGGGAAGTGGTAATGCAAGGGTATACTGCTGTCTCTGAAAGACATTGAGGTCTTGCTGTAAAAGATGAATGTAGGTAGTGCTGAGACGTGCAACAGCCAACCCTGTTTTGGCACGTAGTTGTAACCATAGCCTGCACCGATTCCCAAGTTGGTTATCTTCAACTGCATCTCTTGTTCGTAATTGAGGGTAGCTTTTTGCCCTTGCCCCGATGCGGCCAAAAGAAAACTGCCAGCGGAACGTCGCTGTATGTAGCTCTGTGTGAAAGCAGCGGGATAAGAGAAACGACGACTGTTGAAAATATAAAAGGCATTCACATTCAACGTCTTCACCTTCAGTATGCCATTAGGCAGGTCGATGCGCTCCATACCCTCATGTTCATGCCATCCAGTAAAATTCTTCGCATCCTGATAGATGATGTCGAAGCCGAATCGTTTGCCATAACTGTTGAAGTTCAGCTCGAAGTCACTGTACTTGCCCATCAGCTTGGCAGGATTCAGCGATGCATTGAGAGAGAACCCCAGATAGCTCACTCCTAAGCTCAGTGTAGCCTTCCTGTCAGCTCTCATTAACGCCTCGAAATGTAGGCCATTGTCAATTCCTTCTGCTTTGATTGATGCACCAGATACGTTCATCCTCATCGCAATGGTCCATTTCGTTGTAGGCCTCGTGATGTAGGTGGTGTCAACATTGCCCTTGTGGTAGTTCACCGTCAGCATACTGTCAACACGCTGAAAGATACTCTGCGCAAAGGTTTCACTAGCAAAGGAAAAGAGGGCAATTCCAATCAATAATAAGGACTTCTTCATCTATTATCCAGCTATAGCATATTCAAGAACAAAAATACAGAAATTATTAGTATAGCAGATAATTTTCGGAAATAAATATATAATAATTATTATATTTGCATCGAAGCAGTGAAATATAATTCCATTAAGTGATATGAAAAGAAGGATGGTTTTAGTGGCTTTGACAGCCCTCATTACAATGAGTGCCACTGCCCAGTGGCAGTATGAGTGGCAGAATCCTACATTGCAGACCACACAGCGCGTAGAGAGTCTGTTGGGTATGCTCACTCCTATAGAGAAAGTAGGATTGATGATGAACAAGAGCATCAGCATCGACCGACTGGGTATTCCGTCGTACAACTGGTGGAGTGAAGCATGCCACGGTGTGCGTCAGGATGGCTATACCGTTTATCCACAACCGATAGGTATGGCAGCAGCCTTCAATGATCAACTGGTTTATGATGTCTTTTCTCAGGTGAGCGACGAGGCTCGTGCCAACTGGAACCGTTCCGATCATAATATCTTCGATGTACCGATGGGTGTAATCTACTATCCCGGCAATCCCGAACTCACTTTCTGGTGCCCAAATGTGAATATCTTCCGAGATCCACGTTGGGGAAGAGGACAGGAGACCTATGGAGAGGACCCATATCTTACATCTGTGTTGGGTGTGATGAATGTGAAGGGCATGCAGGGCAACGACTCACGATACTTCAAGACACATGCCTGCGCGAAACATTATGCCGTACATAGCGGTCCGGAGCCACTACGCCATTCGATGAATGTGGAGCCCACCAATCGTGATTTGTGGGAGACCTATCTCCCTGCTTTCAAGGCATTGGTGATGAAAGGCAACGTGCAGGAGGTGATGTGTGCCTATCAGCGTTTTGAGGGTAGACCCTGCTGTACCAGCGATCGTCTGCTGATAGATATCCTGCGCAATAAGTGGGGTTATAAGGGCATCATACTGACTGACTGCGATGCCATCAATAACTTCTTCACACCTGGACAGCATGAGACACATCCTGACGGCTTGTCGGCATCGGTAGATGCTGTGCTGAATGGTACAGACTTGGAATGTGGCAAGGTGTTTATGAGTTTGACCGAAGGTCTTCAGAAAGGAATGATCAAGGAGAGCGACCTCGACGGTCATCTGCGAAAGACGCTGGCTGGACGTTTTGACTTGGGTATGTTCGACCCTGCTGAACTGTTGCCTTGGGCCAACATCGGACCAGAGAATATCAGTAGTGAGATACATAACGCCTTGGCAGTACAAGCAGCCCGAGAGTCGATGGTGCTGCTGGAGAACAAAGGTGGTGTGTTGCCTCTCTCAAAGAGCATCAGGAGCATCGCCATATTGGGACCTAATGCCGATAATGCCGATATGCTGAACGGTAATTATGGCGGTACACCTACAGCAGCCCACAAGCATTCGTTGCTCGAAGGTATCAAGGCAGCTCTGCCAGGTGTCAACATCTTCTATGATAAGGCCTGTGAGTTGGACGATGAGTACCAGACCGTGCATCATCTGCAAGATTTTAATGACGGCAAGGGCATCAAGGCGGAGTTCTTCAACAACAGTCTGCTGCAGGGTAAGCCTGTGGTGACTGATTATTACAATGAACTGAATTTCTCTACATTTGGAGCTTGGGGCTTTGCACAGGGAGTGAGTCGTGATACGCTGTCAGTGAGACTGAGCGGACGCTATACGGCTACCTTTACGGGCGAGATGAAATATACGTTGACCACCGACAACGGCTATGTGCTGAAGGTAAATGGAGTGGTGGTAGAAGAGAATACTACTCCTGGACGTCGAGGCTTTGGCTTCAACCGCAATGTGGAATACAAGTCGTTCAATGTGGAGAAGGGCAAGACCTATGATGTGGAGATTACCTACCGTCATGACAAAGGACAGTATGCTATGCTGCGTGGTGATATCTGTGAGCGCAACCTGATTGATTTCACTCAGTTGGCTATGCAAGTGAAAGATATGGACGCCATCATCATCATTGGTGGCATCACCGCACAGATGGAAGGCGAGGGCGGCGACAAGCAAGATATTGAGTTGCCAAAGGTACAGCAGAAATTGTTGAGGGCCATGCATGCTACTGACAAGCCTGTGATTTTTGTCAACTGCTCAGGCTCAGCCATCGCATTTGGCAGTGTAGAAGGACAGTATGATGCACTGCTGCAGGCTTGGTATGCCGGACAGGGTGGGGCACAGGCTCTGGCTGAGGTATTGCTGGGCGATTATAACCCTGGTGGCAAGTTGCCAGTCACTTTCTATCGTTCTACCAACGATCTGCCTGATTTCCTGGATTACTCGATGGAAAACCGCACCTACCGCTATTTCAAGGGCTTGCCACAGTATGCTTTCGGCTACGGCTTGAGCTACACCACTTTCAATGTGGGTAAGGGCAAGTTGTCAGGCAACTCGATGAAGAAAGATGGCAAGGTAGAGCTGACCGTTTCTGTGACCAATACAGGAAAGCGTGAGGGCACCGAGACCATACAGGTATATGTGAAGTCGCTCGACGATGCCGGGGCACCCATCAAGGCTTTGAAAGGCTTCAAGAAAGTGTTGCTGAAGGCTGGTGAAACGCGTCAGGTAACTATCCTGTTGGATGGCGAGGCTTTTGAATACTACGATGCCATGATTGACGAACTCAGCACCCGTGCTGGTCATTATCGCATTCTCTACGGCACATCATCAAGAGAGGAAGACCTGCAATCATTGGACTTTGAGGTGATATAAAAAACTTAATACATATGGTATTATCACTTGATTTCCTCCAGAGCACCTGTCTCTGAATCAATGATGAAGCCACGAACAATGATGTCCTTCGGAACGAGAGGGTGTGACTTGATGGTCTCGACGGTCTTGAGGACAGATGTAGGAGTATCCTTGAAGCCCTCTAGCCATGCGTCGAGGTTGATGCCACATTTGCGAATGGTGTCAAGCGTCTGGTCGGTCACACCGCGTGCTATCATCTCATGATGGAAATGGCCGTAGCTCATGTGACAAGCCCCGCAATGTGAGTGAGCCACCACCATGATTTCCTGTACACCCAGTTCGTAGATGGCCACAATCAGGCTACGCATGGCTGAGTCGAAAGCAGAGATTACCAGTCCGCCTGCATTCTTGATAATCTTGGCATCGCCATTTTTCAACCCTAGTGCTGCAGGCAGCAACTCCGTTAGTCGGGTATCCATACACGACAGCACCGCTAGTTTCTTGTCGGGGTACTTGTCGGTGATATACTGCTCATAGCCTTTCTGTGCTACGAATGTTTTGTTAAAGTCAATAATCTGGTCAATCATACGCGTATTAGTTTATTTCTGCCTACAAATATAATCATAATGGGGAAAAATTGCTAACTTTGTCGCTGAAACAACTAATAAAAAAGAGAAATATGAAATATCCATGCGAAAACTGTAAGCTGCGTGCTCAGTATGATAAAGATCCAAAGTCACTTATAGGACGCTTCTGGCGTTGGCAAATCAACTTCTGTCCCAGTTGGCGAGGCTATTTCAAGTCGTTGTCAATAGAGCAGCAAGAAGAAATACGCAAGAAATACGACTTCTGGAAGTACAAGGATTAGTACGGTCAATGGCCAACTTTAACGGAAAACTGTTGAAGTGAGTTACACCGATAAGACAATGAAGTGGACTGTTTTATCAGATAATAGAAGCAATGACAGTCGTCTCTCTACAGAGCATGGACTGTCAATCTTTTTGGAAACAGAGCATCACAGGATACTGCTCGATACTGGAGCTAGTGACGTGTTTGCCAGAAATGCTGAATTGCTGGGCATAGACCTCAGTGGTGTTGATTATGTTTTCATTTCTCACGGACATAGCGATCATGCTGGGGGCTTGCGCTGTTTGCTGTCGCATAACCATCATGCGAAAGTGATTGTCTCGCCCGATGCCATGAGTGGACTGTTCTTTTCAAAACGAGGACATCTTCATAATATTACTGCTGAATGGCCGGAAGATATGAAGGACAGGCTAATCGAAGTAGATAATACCTGTGAGATAGCAGACGGTGTATATGCCATAGCCCATATCCCCCAGGTTCATCCCATGCCAAAGGATAATCAGTATCTCTTTGTTCAAGATGCCGAAGGGACTTATGTGCCTGATAATTTCTGCCACGAACTTGCTTTATATGTGGATGGTTTTTTGTTTACAGGCTGTGCTCACAGTGGCTTGGAGAACATCCTGGCAGCTTGTCCTTGGCCTGTCAAAACTGTAGTTGGTGGCTTTCATCTGCTAGACGGACAAGAAACGGAGGAAGAATTGAAGGCATTGGCCCAAAGACTAAAAGAGCATTATCAGAGAACGCAGTTCTACACTAGTCATTGCACGGGTGACAAGGTGTTTGAGATAATGAAGGAAGTAATGGGCGAACAACTACAATCCTTCTACAGTGGAACCTCCATTTTACAGTACAACAAATAAGTTATGTTTATAGACTGACCCCATGTATCAGGAAACAAGACGACATATTGCATCGTGGTTGCTATTGGCAGTGTTTGTGCCAATGCTGGTATTGTCGTCGGTTCACATCCATGAAACAGGTGAAGCTATAGAGATGGAATGCACCGATTGTGTGCATCATAGTTGTCACGGACATATTACGACTGCCACATGGGCGCACGACTGCGTACTTTGCCAGTTTCTGACGCTGACAATGCTGACTACTGCTGTGGTGGCTGTCATGGTGTTTGTTCATGTATGTAAGAAATTTCACGCCTTGTCTTTGTGTGGCTGTCATGCCGTTTGCAGAGATAACATCGTTACGCGAGGGCCTCCAATTAGGTGATTTCAAAAGGAGACTTTATACATCAATTACATACATTTTTTAGTCAAATAAAAGAATGAAAACAAAATATATCATTCTGCTATTGTTATGCATATGCATGTCAGTAGTAGCACAAGACAATATACAGAAACAACAGCAAGTGCTGGACTCCACAGATATATTCTACCGACATTTACAACTGAACGAACTGACGGTGACGGGTGTGGCTGGTGACACCAAATTGAAGCATTCTACAGCTCCTGTCAGCATCGTATCTCCTCAGGAATTACGATCAACGGCATCTACCAATATCATCGACGCTATTGCACATCAGCCAGGTGTCAGTCAGCTATCTACAGGAGGCAGTATCTCTAAGCCCATCATTCGTGGACTGGGTTACAACCGTGTGGTGGTGATGAGCGAGGGTGTGCGCCAGGAAGGTCAGCAGTGGGGAGATGAACATGGTGTGGAGGTGGATGGCAGTAGTGTCAACTCTGTAGAAATATTGAAAGGTCCTGCCTCGCTGATGTATGGATCAGATGCGATGGCTGGTGTGGTGATTCTCCATCCTCAACCTACTTTGGCAGAGGGTGACATGCAGGCCAAAGTCAGTACGGAGTACCAGACCAACAACGGACTATTTGCCTATAACCTTTCTTTTGCTGGCAACAAGCAGGGCTTTGTGTGGAATGCCCACTATAGCGATAAGATGGCTCATGCCTATAAGAATAAGTATGATGGCTATGTGCCTGGATCGCAGTTTCGTGAACGGTCTGGGCGTTTGATGTTGGGCATTAACAAATCGTGGGGACACTCACACCTGACATGGGTGGCTTATCACCTGACACCTGGTATTGTTGAGGGTGAGCGCAACGAGGTGACCGGCGAACTGGAACATGCTGATGACTGGACTGGGCATCAATATAGTAAGTCACTTCCTTTTCAGGAGGTGAAACATTATAAGGCGGTATGGGACAACTCGCTGAACCTCAAGAATGGCAATCTAAAAGCCGTTATCGGTTATCAGCAGAACCGACGTCAGGAGTTTGAGGAGAGTGCCGATGAGGTTGACATCTTCCTGAAGCTTCATACGCTGACCTACGACTTGCGCTATGTGACCAACGAGTTCAGCGGTTGGAGGGTTTCTACCGGTATTGGGGGCATGTACCAAAAGTCGGTCAACAAGGGCGAGGAATACCTTATTCCTGATAGTCGATTGTTCGACTTCGGCATTTATGCCACTGCTACGAAAAACATTGCTGACAACTGGACTCTCAATGGAGGTGTACGCTATGACCATCGTTACCTGCATGGTGATGCGTTAGAGGAGGAGGGGGCAATGCGCTTTGTGGATTTCAAGCGTAATTTCAATGGATTGACGGGCAGTATGGGTGCCATCTGGAATGTCAACGACCACTTTAACCTGCGTCTGAACCTGGCGCGTGGCTTCCGTACACCGAACATGAGTGAGTTGGCATCTAATGGTGTGCACGAGGGTTCTATTCGTTATGAGTTGGGCAACCAAAAGCTCAAGGCTGAGTATAGTCTGCAGGCTGACTTGGGACTGGATTTTACTTCCAGCTATGTCTCTGCTCAGTTGGCACTCTTTGCCAACCGCATCGACAACTATATTTTCACTCACCGATTGCCAATAGAGATTGAGGAGGGTTACCTGACCTATGCTTATATTCAGGGTGATGCCCGTTTGTTGGGCTTTGAGGCTGGCATCGACTTTCATCCTATCCACTCGATACATTTCTCTAATTCTTTCTCGTATGTGGATGCACAGTTGTTACATGCTGCACAGAATGCAAAATACTTGCCTTTCACACCAGCCCCTCGATGGTCATCTGAGCTGAAGTGGGAGTTGTTCCACCATACACACAGTACGGTCAGTACTCATGAGTCGCATGAATACCGTCATGCTCACCCTAAACAAGGACTGGCTCTGAATAATGCCTATGTAGCTGCTGGTCTCGACTGTTATTTGAAGCAGACACACGTCTATCGTGCTGATGATTCCGAGATGGTTACTCCTGGTTATGCATTGCTCAGTCTGTGGGCAGGCACTGATCTCCAACTGAAAGGAAAGAAGGTTGCCGAACTGTATCTCACAGCCGACAACCTGTTAAACAAAGCCTATCAGAGTCATCTGAGCCGACTGAAGTATGCCGACATGAATGTGGTGACTGGCAGACGTGGTGTCTATAATATGGGACGCAACATCACCTTCAAAATTGTGGTGCCGATAGATTTATAACAGATACTTATCATAATATTAAAAGAGTTCCTCCCTTGTCTATGGGGAGGAACTCTTAAACTTTATAACACACTCTTTTTTGTTTAATTATGCTTTCACGCCAATGATGGTAGCATAGGTCGGTTTCTTGTGATGAATCTCTGTTTGGATGAACCCTGCATCATCGAGCATCTTCTGTAGGTCTTCTGGCGAGTAGGCTGTCATGCCCTCAACTACATTCGTCCAAATTGAGTTTTCTTCAACAACTTCTATCATGATAGCAAAGCACCCTTCCGGCTTCAATACGCGACGCACCTCTTGCAGACATTGGGGCAGGTTAGGCCAGAAATAGACCGTCTCTACAGCCGTCACCACATCAAACATTCCATCGTCATAAGGTAGTTTCTCTGCAGAACCTTGGCAGATGAACACCTGTTTGTCGAGTACATCGGCATTTATTTTTTTCGCCTTCGCTACGCTCTCTTCTGATATGTCGATGCCATATATCTTTGCATCTTTGCTGCGCTTCAGTAATCGTTGTAAAGTAGCACCACCGCCACAGCCGATGTCGAGCATCGTCATCTGGTCATGGAAACTAAGGAGACTCAATCCCCAGTTCGTCAACGGAGCATGTCCGAAGTTCATGAAACGTAGCATCATACGTCCCATCCATCCTTTTGGATGGGCACAATTAGTAAATAATGATTTTAAGATGTTTGCCATAGTCGTATGTTATTGGTTACGACTGCAAAGGTATCGTGGATAAACAGAGGTTGCAATACCTAAAACAGAGCATTTTTGCATTACAACTCACAACTTGTGTGAAAGGCAGCATCGACGTTACCCTATTATTGTTTTCAACTCTTGATGTTTCTCCTGAACGCCTTTCTACATCTGTTGATGCCTAATACAATGCCAGTAGCCGAAATGGTGGCGCCACCTAACATGAGTATCCAAATAAGCGTCTTGCGCAATGTGGGGTAACTGTTCAGGAAACCAATGCGTAGGCGATGCAGGGCTGTATAAGCCCAGTAGTTGAGGCGTGAAGAGCGGTCTACATGGCGTACTGATGCATCACGTGGGTTCATGTAGAATACGCTGTTGTCTCGGTTATTGGCAGTAATCTTCCACACAGGCAACAGCTTGTCGGTGTCAATGACACTACGTGCACGATAGTAGGTCTCGAAGTGATCCAGCTCTTCCACTTGCAGGTCGATGTGCTTGTTCATCGTGGTACTGTCAGTCTTGAAGAAGTTCTCTACATAGCCTAAGAGCTCATCACGAGAAATATTCAATGGCCTCACCTCACTAACTTGTGCATCAATATAGAATACATCATCAGGGGTAGTTACCGTATAATATGGATGCTCACGCAGATGACTCCATTGCAGTAACTGTGCCTCAGGATAGGCTGCTACCACTTTACGATAGTCTAAGATGTAAGTAGTGGGTTGCGGTGCAGCCTCCTGCATATAGCGAGCCGGATTGTTCTGCAAGTGTGAATGCGTAATCCAAGAGGGGAGAGGCATCATCGACATCATGCCACTAAATACAAAAGTAAGGGCAAAGGTGCCGAACACCAAACCAGCTACATGGTGCCAGCGATACCATTTCTTTTTATAAGGGGTAATGCCACTATTATGATTCTTGCGGTGTTGTCTCCAACGTGCTATGCCTAACCATAAGCCCAGAATCACCATGATGCAGCCTGCACCAGAGAGATAAATCACTACATCGCTCCATAGCTCCACATCCTGTCGAAGTTGATAGAAATATATCCAGTGAGGGATGGCTCCCAACCAAGCCCAGAATCGTTCAGAGCGGGTTGTATATTGCAGTATACGTCCTGTAACAGAGCCTTGGTAAAGCTGGTGATGCTCGGTATCGTCAAAGTGATAGCGATAGAAAGGCAACTCAGTCTTCATGGAGCCGAAAGGTGTCCATTGGTCTAATTTATACAAGGTATCTATGCGTGACACTGCAGCCTTGTTCCAACTTGCTACTACATTTGCCATATAGTCGGGCTCAGTCATACCATGCAAAACCTGTGTACTGTCAGCCATCAAGGTATAGAGAGAATCTTGTGCTTGCCATTTGAAATAGGTCTGCCCTAAGTAACGCTCCATGCGCAAAGTATTGGCTGATTTGCCCTCTACCTTTGTCTGCAAGTCTTCTATGGATGGAAGGTCGGTGGAAGCACCCAATGCCTCCAAATGCTCTACGCGGTCGCTTTCATATACACGTGGGAAACGGTGGTACATCATCACTATTCCTGACAAGAACCACATCAGGAAAAATACACATAATATCCAGCCCATTAGTCGATGGATATTCATTACCCAATTTGTCAATTTGATTTTCATAGTTTATTGTTCGTATTGGCTCTACAAAGGTACACTATATGTGGGATTATCGAAAAAGGTGGCGGCTATGTCTGTCACAGACACAAGCCGCCTTATCACACATGAGTGTACAATGGTAGAAAAGAAAAAATTAATTACAATTCAATTTTACAATAGTCCATGGCTTCCTAATACTATCAGCATCAGGTAGCCCAGTACCAAACCGATGATACCCATAATCAATCCAGCTTTCATCATGTCTTTCTGACTGATAAAGCCAGTTGAATGTGCCATAGCATTAGGAGGTGTACTGATAGGTAACAGCATTGCCATAGATGAGCTGAGGGCAATACCTATCAACAAGGTAGAGATGCCACCCAGGTGATCCAGTTGGTCGCCCATACTGGTACCTACAATCGCCAAGATAGGCACCAACAACGTGGCCGTAGCCGTGTTGCTGATGAAGTTGGACAGGATGTAGCACAGTAAGCCAGAGCCAATGATGATAGCCAAAGCAGGCCATGTGTCAAATGGGATAGCATTAATAAGGTGCATAGCCAAGCCCGACTCCTCGAGTGCCACACCCAAGGCAAAACCGCCTGCCACCATCCACAGCACGCTCCAGTTCAGCTCTTCCAAGTCACGCTTGCCAATGATGCCCGTCAAGGCAAACACTGCCACAGGTATCATGGCCACCGCATTGGCATTCACACCCGTATATTTATCGAGCACCCACATGCTAACTGTTACGCAGAAAGTGATATACACCACCCAGTCGCGCCAGCTCTGCTTGTGCTCGTGCTGAATGTTCAGCACAATCTTCTTCTGTTTGAAGGGGAAAATATTGAGTAACAATACCCAGGCAATGAGCAATATTACAATGACGAAGGGGAACATCACCATCATCCATTCACCGAAACCGATGTTCAGGTTCAATCCATCGGGATTGTTCAGATATCGAAGGGCGATAGCATTAGGAGGTGTACCGATAGGTGTACCGATACCACCCAGGTTGGCTGCTATAGGGATAGACATTGCTAAAGCAATTTTACCTTTTCCATCCGCTGGTAATGACTTCATCACAGGGGTCAGGAAGGTAAGCATCATAGCAGCTGTAGCGGTGTTACTGATGAACATTGAGAACCAAGCCGTAAGGAGGATGAAGCCCAATAACACAAAACGACTCTGTGTGCCGAAAGGCTTGAGCATCACCTTGGCCAAGGTCGCATCCAGTCCGCTCTTCGAGGTAGCGATAGCCATGATGAAACCACCGATGAACAACATGATGATGGGGTCGGAGAAACTGTTTAGAATTGATTTATAGTGGATAAATTCACCCAATGACTGGTTGGGTAGGTCATTCCTCATGAACCACAGTGAACTGTCGCTGCATGTCAATAGCAGTAGCACCACTATACCCATTGAGGTGGTCCATGCTGGAACAGGCTCCAAGAGCCACATCAGCGTGGCAAATACAAAGATGGCAATTACTCGTTGCTCTACTAGTGTGAGTCCGGGAACACCCAATGCTTCGGCTGGTAAAAACAACATGGTGAAAGTGGCTGCAATGATAATAAGCAGCTTGATGGCAGTAACAGAGAGACGGAATTTAAAACTCCTACGTTCTCTACGTTGGCGCTTCCATGCTTGATACTGCTCAAACATGTCGAAGCCATGAAAGTTTTTAAACATAAAAACAGTACATGTAATAGAAAAACATCATTTTCGTACTACACGCCTAACCCACGAGGCGGATAGCCTTTAATGAATGGCAGGTCTTCTGACTGACTCACTTTCTGACGCCTTCCCAACCTTTCATCGCTGATAGGTCAGTGGCAAGTAGCATGTGCCAGAAAGCATAACGAGCTTCACAGCAGCGGGACTGTCCAGGACTTTCACCTGATTCCCTTTTAATCCGAAGCAGCGAAATGCCACTACGGAACCATTTCAGAATGCAAAATTATATTAAATAGATTTTTAATCAAAAAAAATCTTGTTTTTTTTCTCACAAACTACCGCCAATACCTAGAAAAGGTGAAATGGATGTCATGTATTTTACCAAAAGTTAGGTATTTCCTACTATTTAGATTATATCTACTTTTGCAGCAAATAAATAACGTGCAATTATGTATAGAATCTTTACCTTTTGTATATTGGCTCTTCTGTCGTTGACAACTGTTGAGGCACAGGATGGAAAGAGTAATGAATATCAGTCGGTTACTTCTGAATACAGCGGCGACTGGCGATTCCGTTTCGGTGGCTATGGTGAGATGTATGCCAGTTGGAAGGACTATGGTCTGAACCGTTGGAATGGATCTACCGTAGGCAACAGCAAGAAGAACCATGCAGAGATTGCCATACCTCGTTTTGTGTTGGCTCTTGACTACAAACTGTCGTCCAAGTGGATTTTGGGTGCAGAGATAGAGTTTGAGTCGGGTGGTGTAGGTACTGCTTACGAACTGGAAACTGGCACAGGCAGTGAGAATGGCGAGTATGAGCAGGAGTTCGAGAAAGGTGGCGAGGTAGCACTGGAGCAGTTTCATATCACTCGTCTTATCACACGCGAATTTAATGTACGAGCAGGACACTTGGTACTGCCTGTAGGTTTGACCAATGCACACCATGAGCCAGTCAATTTCTTCGGCACTACACGTCCCGAGGGTGAGACTACCATCTTCCCATCTACCTGGCACGAGACTGGCATTTCTTTCTTCGGTACCGTTGGCAAGGGCTATGGTACTTTCAACTACCAGGCTATGGTAGTGGCAGGCTTGAATCCCAATGGTTTCAGTAAGTACACTTGGGTGAAGGGTGGTCGACAGAACCTCTTTGAGCTGGACAACTTTACTTCACCTGCATGGATCGCACGACTGGACTATGTAGGTGTGCCGGGCCTACGCATCGGAGGCTCATTCTATTTCATCAACGACGCAGGTGGTAATGCTGACAAACTGAATACCTATACTTCTTTGGGTAAGATTCCTGTACGTATCTGGAATATCGATGGAGAATATACGCATAAGTATTTCATTATTAGAGGTAATTTCATCAGTGGTCATGTGGGCAAAGCTGCAGGTATCACCCGTATTAACAACAGTTATTCCAAATTATCACCCTATAGCCGTAAGGCACCTTTCGCCTCTGGAGCACTTACCTATAGTGCCGATTTGGGTGTAAGGGTGAAATCGCTGGTGAAGAATGAGAAGTTTCCAGACGTGATTCCTTTCGCTCACTATGAGTATTACAACCCTCATCAGGTAATGGATGACGGACAGACAGCCGATGAGCGTTGTCAGGTGAGTATGTGGCGCATGGGTTTGAACTGGAAGCCTCTGCCTAACTTGGTAGTAAAGGCCGACTTTACCACCCGTCAGATTGGTACGCAGAAAGTGTTTGGCACCACACGCTTCAATAGCGAAAATGAGTTTAATATCGGCATTGCGTATGCTGGTTGGTTTTTTAGTAAATAATTATAAATTTATTGATATGAAGAAATTAGTTTACAGTTTGATGGCTTTTGCCGTTGCATTTACTTTTGCCGCTTGCGGTAGTGACAAGAATGACCCTGCACCAACTCCAACGCCAACTCCAACGCCAAGTCCAACACCAACACCCACACCTACAGTGAGTGTGACCGAGGCTGACCTGAGTGCTGCCGTGAATCAGTATGTGGATGGTGTGGTATTGCCAACCTACAAGGCTTTGGCAGAGAAGAATGAAGCTTTGAATAAAGCTGTTGAGAAATTCCGTCAGGCTCCATCTGACGCTGCCTTTGAAGAGGTGGCTAATGCATGGCTCGATGCTCGTGAGCCATGGGAGTCGAGCGAGGCTTTCCTGTTTGGTCCGGTGGCCGACAAGGGCTTGGATCCTAACATGGACAGTTGGCCACTTGACCAGGTATCTATTGCTGCTATTCTGAACTCAGCCGATTGGGCAGCACTGGAGTGGAGTGGCGACTATGATGAGGATGATAAAGATATTGAAGCAGTACAGAGCGTGCGTGGTTTCCATACGCTGGAGTACCTGACTTTCAAGGATGGTGAGCCTCGTACCGTATCAGCTAAAACTGGTTCTACTGATCCTAATACTATGGAGTATGCCGATGCCAACAAAGATGCGTGGGCAAACTACATGCAGGCAGTGGCTGCTCTGTTGCGTGCCGATGCCAATACGCTGTATGCCGACTGGAACAAAAGCTATAACGGTGGTAAGAGCTATGCCGATATCTTCAAGGCACACGATGGTACAGAAGGCTTTAATAGTGCTATTAACTGCATTGAGCAAATCATTGATGGTTGTGCCGACATTGCCAGTGAGGTAGGTGCTTCCAAGATTGGTGACCCAGTGGGTTTGTATGAAGATGGCAAGACCCAAGAGGCACTCTATGCCGTTGAGTCATGGTACAGCTGGCACTCACGTGACGACTATACCAATAATATCTATTCTATCCGCAATGCCTACTTCGGCTCATTGGATGGAAGTGTAAACAGTAATTCTCTGTCGGCTTTGGTGAAGAAGGTAGATGAATCATTTGATACCAAGGTGAAGAATGCTATTCAGGTAGCTGCTGATGCCATTCAGGCTATCCCTCAGCCATTCCGCAACAATATCAACAGTACTGAGGCAAAGAATGCGATGGATGCTTGTGGTAACCTGGAATCAGTGCTGACTGATGAACTGAAGCCATTCATGCAAAAGATATTGGATTAGTGATGGACAATCGCCTTTATTACATATTAGGAGTAATAGCCACGTTGATGATGGTCTCTTGTGATGAAACAGGTGATCAGATTGTGGCAAAGGATATGGATGTACCGGCAGGCTATGCATTGTCAGCCGGTACATCTACTGTCTTTTTCAACTCTGCCGTAGCTTACGACCAGCCTGCCAGGTGGGTGAGTGGGGTATATGACACTCGCTTTAATCGTGGTGACCGATTGTACGACAATGTGAAGAGTACCAACAATAATGGTCATAACGGTGGTTTGGGCCCTGTGTATGCTGGTTTCTCATGTGGTAGTTGTCATCGTAATGCCGGACGTACAGAACCTACATTATGGACAGAAGGCGGATCGGGTACCTATGGCTTTACTTCAGCCTTGATTTATGTTACCCGTAAGAATGGCGCTTTCTTCCAAGATTATGGCCGTGTGATTCATGATAATGCCATCTATGGTGTGCAACCAGAAGGTAAGTTGAGGGTAACCTACGACTTTGAGACTTTCGAGTTTCCTGATGGTGAGAAATACGAACTGGCTAAACCTAACTACGAGATATATGAGTGGTATGCTGACAGCATAGCACCCGAAGACTTGTTCTGTACCGTTCGTATTCCTTTGCGTCATGTGGGGATGGGACAGATCATGGCAATTGACCGTAACGAGATTGAGGCGCTGGCGCGTCAGAGCAACTATCCTGAGTTTGGCATCAGTGGCAAGGCCAACTACATCAACGAGCGTGGCAAATTGCAATTGGGCCTCTCGGGCAATAAGGCACAGCATGCTGACCTGACGGTGGAATTGGGTTTCTCGAGTGATATGGGTATGACGAACAGTCGTTATCCAGAGGAAATCAGCGAGGGACAGCTTCAGATCAACCAGGGTAGTATGATGGGCTTGCTCTACGACCAGCTGGATGTTTCTACCGAAGATATGGAGGATGTGGACCTCTATATGCAGAGCTTGGGTGTGCCTGCTCGTCGCAATGTCAATGACGCACGTGTGATACATGGTGAACAGATGTTCTACAAGGCATCTTGCCAGTTGTGCCATACGACTACTTTGCATACACAGCCTCGCGGTTCTACATTGCTAAATGGTACCGAACTGCCTTGGCTGGGTAGTCAGGTGATTCATCCTTACTCTGACTTCCTATTGCACGACATGGGCTCTGAAATCATGGGGGTAGGTCTGAACGACAACTATGTCAGCGGACTGGCTCGTGGCAATGAGTGGCGCACTACACCGTTGTGGGGCATTGGCTTGCAACAGAAGGTGAATGGACATACATACTTCCTGCACGACGGACGTGCACGCAACTTCATCGAAGCTATCATGTGGCATGGTGGTGAAGGGGAAGCTTCGAAGAATATCTTTAAGAATATGACGAAAGAAGAACGAGACGACTTGATTGAATTTTTGAAATCACTATAATATGAAGAAAATATTACTCATTTTGGCGGCGTTATTGCCTTTGACCGCTATGGCACAATACGAGGAAGATACCGACAATGGTGTGGTATCACTGGCGGGTAGGGAAGGTTTCTCTATCGCTACCAAGAAAGGCGATTTTGTTTTCAAGCCATACTTGTTGATGCAGGCTGCTGGCAAGTTTAACTATTACGATGACGAGGGCTTAGACAAAGCTTATAACCAGGATAACGTAGCGAATTCAGGCTTCTCTATTCCTTATGCTGTGTTGGGCTTTACGGGAAAGGCTTTTGACAAGTTGAGCTTTAACCTGAGCATCAATGCTGCTGGTAGTGGCGGTGCTTTGCTGCAACAGGTGTGGTTTGACTATGCCTTCAGCGAGAAGTTTGCGATACGTGCCGGTAAATTCAAGACACCGTTTACACATGCTTATCTGACTACGTTGGGTGAAACGCTGCTGCCTGTACTGCCTACGTCACTTACTGCTCCTGTGATACTGCCTCATGCCTTGAATGCTGTGAATCCAAACTTCGGCACTGGCTTTGACTTAGGTGTTGAGATTCATGGCTTATTAAATAAGGTGGGCTATGAGTTGGGTATCTTCAATGGTACTGGTGCGTCAGTCAATACGGCTGGCAAGACCTTCAGCGATGATTGGCATATTCCTTCTATGCTTTATTCGGGTAGGTTGACTTATATGCCTAAGGGTGTGATGCCTGCCACTCAGGGTAATCCCAAGCGTTTGAACGAAGATAAGATATTGTTTGGTGCTTCTGCATCGCTGAACGTAGAGAGCGAGAGTGAGAGTACCAACGACTTCCGTGCGGGCTTGGAGTTTGCTATGCTGAAAGGTAGACTCTACTTAGCTGCTGAGGCTTACTATATGCATGTGGGCTTTACCAAGCGCATGAAGATTGATGATAGTTTCAACTACTGGGGTGGTTATGTGCAGGCAGGCTACTTTGTGGCTCCTCGTGTGCAGGCTGCTTTGCGTTATGACTTCATGGACCGCAATGGTACTGATGCGAAGGGCTTGCTGAATATGCCAGCTGTGGGCATCAACTATTTCTTCCCCAATAGCAATGTTAAGCTACAGGCTATGTACCAGTATATCGGTCGAACAGGTCATGCTACGCAGTTGGATCGTGATATCGATGATTTAGGACTGGCTACTCACTCAGCTACTGTTATGTTGCAATACTCATTCTAATTGATTATGAGAAGAATAATTGTTATAAGTGCTATAATAACAAGTATCATTACGCTGCAAGGTTGTGACGAAGGACGTTTGTTTGAAGATGAGATTCCCATCTCACCTGAAGGCCGTACTGTTACCCTCACAGCCCAACTCACTGGGTTGGCTACCTGGCCAGACCCTTCGATGTATGTGGTGTTGGCAGGCTTTAACGACGAGAGCGAGTATGCCCTGATCAACAAGTCGGTGCCAGTGCCCCAGAACGAGGGGGATGAGGTGACTGTGCAGTTGTCGGGCATCAAAGAGAATGTTACTCGTGTTGAGTTGTGTGTCATCAACCGCCTGAGGCGCCATATCCTGGCATTCTATACCATCGATGAGGCTACACTTACTGCCAGCAATGAGATTGAGGTGAATGTAGGCACGCTGAATGTAGGTATGTTCAACACCGTTCAGGAGAGGGTGTTCAATGCTACCTGCGTAAACTGTCATGGTGCTGCTACATCAGCTGCTGCAGGATTGTACCTCACTGCTGGGCGCAGCTATGAGAGTATGGTAAACAAGCCTTCTAAGAAGTTGCCTGAAATCAATATCGTAGAACCAGGCGATGCTGCCAACAGTGCGCTGTATCAAGCTTTGTCAACTGATGTGAGTATTACCGACGAGTGGCATTACAACCATACGGCTGAGGTGGTGGACGAAGGAATATTGGCACTGATACGACAGTGGATTACGCATGGAGCAAAAGAAGATTGATGATGAATAATGCAAAAGTAGAAATATTCAAATTTGAGACAAAAGGTGTGAATGAGTATCACCTGATTGTGCATGTAACTGATCCAACACTAACTTACAACCAGCAGGTTGAAAGCTTGCTGACTGCTTACGATGAGGTGTTGGCCACATTGCCAGGAGCAGAGGCTGTGTTCAAGCGCTATTTCTTGAGTGATGCAGCTAACCAGGCTGATTTGCTGTTGGCTATGACTACTGAGGGAACCGAATGTGCGCTCTCTTTGGTGCAACAGCCTCCGCTTGATGGTACCAAGATAGCTATGTGGGCGTATCTGCTGCAAGGTGATGTGCTGACTAAACCTTTGTCTGATGGCTTGTTTGAAGCATGTCATGGAGCCTATCGTCATCTTTGGACAGGCAGCAATACCAACCAGGCAGCCAACTCGGAATACCAGACGCGTTTGCTGCTCAACGACTATGTGATGAACCTCATGCAAGAGGGATGCACACTGGCTGATAACTGTATTCGTACTTGGTTCTTTGTACAGAACATTGACAATAAATATGCGGGTATGGTCAAGGCTCGCAATGATGTATTCGTTACACAAGGTCTAACCGATAAGACTCACTTTATAGCTTCAACAGGCATTGGTGGCAGAATGGCCAACCCTGCATCTTTTGTGCAGTTGGATGCCTATGCGGTGAGTGGTCTTCAACCAGGACAGGTGCATTATCTTTATGCTCCCACACACTTGAATCGTACTTCAGAATATGGGGTGAGTTTCGAACGTGGTACATACGTTGACTATGGCGATCGTCGTCAGGTATTTATCTCGGGTACAGCCAGCATCAACAACAAAGGAGAAATTATGTATCATCGTGATGTGCGCAAACAAACCCATCGTTTGTGGGAGAATGTAGAAGCTTTGCTCAAAGAGGCTGACTGCACGTTTGATGAGGTAGGGCAGATGATTGTTTATTTGCGTGACATGGCCGACTATGCTGTAGTGAAAGCCTTATATGATGAACGCTTCCCCGACAAGCCCAAGGTGTTTGTCAATGCCTCCGTATGTCGCCCTGGATGGTTGATAGAAATGGAGTGTATGGCGGTGAAGGCACAAGTCAATTCTGCCTTTCCTGCTTATTGATTACCTACGAATAATGAAAGAGTTAGGTGAAATATACCTAATTTTAGGGATTGCTAAGTTTTGGTAAAGACCGTAACTTTGCATTGTCAGATTAAATGAAATAGTTAGTCATAATTACGTAACCACTTTTATTAGGAAAACTTGTGCAAGTCGAAAGCTGATTCAAACTTACTTGAGTATATCTGAGACGCGCCAAGTTTGTGTAAAGAACAAATCCCTGTATTTCGATGCGAATCGATTTACAGGGATTTTCCTTTATAAAGAGTGAGTTTATCGTTCGATGTCTTTTAAATCCACCAGCTTGTTGACGATGGCATAGATGGTAAGACCAGCCAGTGAATGTATCTGCAACTTGCGGACAATGTTGCGACGGTGGGTGATGACGGTATTGACTGATATAAACAACTGTTCGGCAATCTCTTTGTTTGACATGCCCTGCACCAGGCACACGATGATTTCTTTCTCACGATCGGAGATAGACTCAGTAGCTTCTACGTTAATCATATTAGAGATGCGCACTGTTACGTCTTCGTTCTTCAGTCGTTGTTCAAGGATGCGAATGGCAGGTACAAACAACACCTCTTCCACATTGCTGTGGTTCTTCAGCCATTCCTCATTGTTGTAAATGTCGTAGAGGGTTGCTGTCAGCTGGTTGTTCACTAGTCCGTCGTTAGGCAAATATTTGATTATGATATTCTTTAGCTCTTGGAATTTACCCGTAGTGTCGCTATGGTGTTTAGAGAAGATATCCACATTGTAGTTGGATTTCTGTTCACCTATTAGCAGTGCCTCCACATAGGGGAAGAGTGTCTTCTCCTCATACTTCATGTGTTGGCGGATATCGTGTGCATATTCGTCGTAGAGACGTAGAATCAGCGTGTCAAGATTGTCGCCATGCACTAATGACTCCTCCAATTTCTTGCGGATAGAAGGCAACTGGTAGTCGAGGAAATAACGATGTGAGGCACGCAGATAAGCAAGCAATGTTTCTACAGAAATCTTGTCATCTGTTTCTTTGGGAGCATACCCGTTAATGAGGAAATTAACTACCGTAAGAAAGGTGTAGCAGTCAACCCCCTGTTCTTGGCACACCTCACTGACGGTCTTATCGCCAAAACCTAACTGAATGCCAAAGGCACTCAATCCCTGCAGCATGCTGTAGTTATCGCTGATCAAGTCAATCATCTTGTCGTCAGCCTCATAAAGTTTCATCCTTCTCATTGCAATACGTATTATTCCGCTGCAAAGTTACATTTTTTTTACAATGAGTGCAATCATTATTTATGGGTATAAGCGATTTTATTATCGTATGTTTGTAATCAAAAGTTGGTAGTGTATTTGCTAATCTAAAATTTGTTTTTGCTTTCGATTATTCGTACTTTTGGCAAAAGATTATTGAAGAATGGGATGCAGAAGATAGTGTTTCTACATGGGTTCTATGCCAGTGGGCAGTGTGTACCAGCCTTGGCATTGCACGATGCTTTCGAGGGTCGTGTGGAGGTTATTACACCCGATTTGCCCATGCACCCTAAGGAGGCTTTGTCTTTCATCTGTGAACTGATAGACCATGAGAAGCCTGATCTTCTGATAGGCAACAGCTGTGGCTCATTCTATGCACAGATGGTGGCTCCTGTGGTGGGTATTCCTGCGTTGCTGGGCAATCCCCATTTCCAGATGACAACATTCCTGAAGACCAGGATAGGGGAGCATCAGTATAAGTCGCCTCGTAAAGATGGCAAGCAACATTTCATCATTGATGAAGCCCTGATTGACGAGTTTGCTGAGATGGAGGCTATACAGTTCAATAACTGCAGTCCAGATTTTAAAGACCATGTCTGGGGCTTGTTTGGGGAGATTGACACCTTAGCTCATTTTGAACCGCTCTTCTTGCAATATTATACCCACTCGTTTCACTTCCCAGGTGGCCATACTCCCACAACAGAGGAAGTACATAAGTGGTATGTGCCGTTGGCGGAGCAGATGTTAACTATTTCGTAACTCGTATAAACAATGAAGAAACTGATTATCGCCCTGATGGGTATTTTGCTTATGACTATGACAAGCTGTAATGACAACAGATCTGTGGCTACCGAAGTCCAACAGGAAGAAGTGAAGGTATATGACCCAGCCAAGATGCTGGTGCGCCTCTCTGTGATTGAGGTCTATCCCGAGTACCTGGATGAATACTTGGCTGCTGCCGCTACTGTGGGTGGTGAGTCGGTGAAGAAGGAACCTGGTGTTATCTGCATCTATCCCTCTCACCTGAAGAGCGACAAGTGCCAAATCCGCGTCTTAGAGATTTATCGTGACCAAGAGGCTTACCAGAGTCATATCGCCAGCGAGCACTTCCAAACTTACAAGCAGGGCACTCTTCATATGGTGAAGAACCTCGAACTGATAGACATGAATCCCCTCGATCCAGAAGCGATGCAGTATATTTTTAAGAAATAAACATACAAAAAATAATGGAGTCCACTTTTTTAGTGGACTCCATTATTAATAATGTATATCGGCTTATGCCTCCTGCCACTGAGCTTTCATTAACTCTACGGCTGCCGTTACAGTATCCTTGCGCTCGCCCTTAGTGCCGCATTCCAGAGAGATGAACTTGTTATATCCCATCTCCTTCAGCGCACGGAATCCATCGCGATAGTCATCCTTATCTCCGTCCTCACCAGGCATCAGGCGACGTCCACGACTGGCAATGTGGACATGCTGCAGGTACTTTGTGCCTGCCGACCAGAATGCACCATAGTCGGATGTTTCTTCCTGCATGTGCCAGAAGTCGCCCATGCACTTTACACCCTCGCTCTTAGAGTCGCGAGCAATGGCTGCAGCATCACCCACCAGTCGCATATAGAAGCACTCGCCACGGTTCAGGGGCTCCAGGATAACGGTTGTTCCGCACTTCACGGCATATTCACCCAGTTCGTGGAGCTGTTCGCAGAGGTATTGGCGTGTGTCTAATGTGTGAGGTAGACAGGGTTTCTGTGAGTTGAAGGCTGGTACCATGATGACACCTGTGGAGCCCAGTTCTCCTGCTGCTGCAACAATCTCACGCATCGTGGTATCAAATTCCTCCTTCACAGCGGGGTCTTCGGCCAGAATGAATCCGTCGAAGCCTGCACAGATGGCCGACACGGTGATGTTGCGGTTCTTTAGGGCTTGCTGAATCTCATTGACACGACCGGCCAGTCCGCGACCGCCAGGCTCAAAGCCCACAACACCCAGGCTTTCCATGAAGTCTAACTTTTCATTCAAGCTCTCACCTGGAGGAATACCTTCCTGGAAGGATATCTTGAGGTCGGGAACTTCGATTTTCTTTTCCTTGCTTGCAGTGCATGAGCTCAAGCCCAACTGGGCAATAGCCAAAGAGGCCATTCCGGCCAACGAGCACTGCATAAAGTCTCTTCTTTTCATAAGCAGAATGTTATTGCTTAGTTTGTTATTATTTGCGCCCCCCAAGCAGATTTGTTGGAGGGCGCAATAGTGTTTGCCTTATTTCTGAGCAGAGCCAGGAACGGCCACTGTAAACTCTTTGAGTGGCAGAGGACCAAGCTTCATTTCTGGAATCATTGCTAAAAAGTCGAGATCAGAGCCGCTGATGTCATCCCATGAAATGGTCTGTCCAGTATAGGCAGCTTGACGGCCCATCACGCCAGCCAGCGTAGAGGTAGCGGTTTCTTCAGCTTCGTCGTGAGCCTCGCCCTTGCGGATGTGGTTCACCCAATCAACATGCTCGAGCACATAGGGGTTGGTCTGCTGATAGTTGGCCTTCTCGGCTTCGCTGTCAAACTTCCAGATAACATTGCCCTGCAGGTCCTTGATCTCATGTGTTGCGCTGTTCCATGAGCCCTTGGTACCCTGTACGAATTCGCTGACGTTGTTGCTGCAACCGTCAATCTGACGACACATACTGTGTAGGTGTACACCATTCTCAAATTCGAAGTCAGTGCTGAAGTTATCATACTGGTCGCCAGTGATACGACGCTGACGGCTACCGAAACCTGTAGCTTTGATAGGCTTCTTGCCAATCATCCACATGAAGACGTCAATGTTGTGGACGTGCTGCTCAACGATATGGTCGCCTGAGAGCCACTTCCAGTTCACCCAGTCACGGATGTTCCATTCCATGTCGCTCCAACCTTTTTCGCGGGTGCGATACCATAGCATACTGTCGTTCCAGTAAACGTTACCACCAGTAATCTCGCCGATGATGCCATTCTGAATCTGCTGGAAAGCTTCCACATAGGGGCGTTGGTGGTGGCGCTGTGTGCCAGTCACTACGCTAAGACCTTTTGCCTTTGCCTGTTTTGCTGCTGCGATGACGGTACGGCAGCCCTTAGGATCAACAGCTACTGGCTTCTCTAAGAAGCAATGTACGCCCTTCTCAACGGCATACTGGAAGTGTATAGGACGGAATACAGGAGGAGTGGTTAGGATCACCATGTCAACGCCGCTGTCGATTACCTTCTGATAAGCATCGAAACCAACGAAGCAAGCCTCGTCGGGTACTACCTGGTTGTGCTTTTCCTTCAGCATGTTCTTTACGCTGTTCAGACGATCTGCGAACACATCGCCTAAAGCAGTTACGGTGATGCCGTCGGCTGCCTCCAGCAGGTTCACAATGGCACCAGAGCCACGTCCGCCGCAACCTATCAGACCTACTTTCAGTTCTTGACCCGCAATCGCCTTGTCAGGCAGTTCGGGCACATAATACTCACCAGGCTGACGCAGAGGGGTCAGACCATCCTTTTTCTCTCCTGAGCATGAAGTCAGAAGGGATGATGAACAAACAACACCCGCACCAAACATGGCCGAGTATGAGAAGAATTGTCTTCTGCTGATGTTTTTCTTTTCCATAATTAATGTGTTTTTTTTATTGTTATTGATTAGATTTAATCCGTTAATATTCTTTTCAGTCTTTCACACTTGCGGGCACTTCACATACAATGCGGAAGCCTATGCCCTTGATGTCTGAGTACCACCAGATGCTCTTTGGGTTCTGTGGGTCTGTTTTCAGCCATTCCTTGGTATCAGTATGGTTTCTGGCAGCACAGCGCAACATCCGTGCATCGTCGGCATAACTGCCGCCGCGCACCACATATTCCTCGCCCTCAGTACTGATTGGGTTTTCCACTCCGTCTGGCCATTTGCTGTAGGCTTCCGGGTCATACTTGTCGGCGCAATGCTCCATGACGTTGCCCAGCATATTCTTCAGTCCGAAGGGGTTTGCAGCCACCTGCATCGGTTCCTGTGTCTTGCTCTCACTGTTATTTATATAAACTACATATCTGTTTATCATCGTAGTGTCAATGCCGAAGACACGCTTCATCCAGCCTTCGTTGGTGTACTTCTTAGGACTTCCCTCGAAGAAATAGGGCGTCTCTGTACCACCTCTTGCTGCGTATTCCCACTCAGCTTCAGTTGGCAGGCGGTATTTCTTGCCAGTCTTCAGCGAGAGCCATTGGCAGAAGGTTTCTGCTGAATAGTGAGTCATGGTGATGGCTGGACGGCTGCCAGTACCCCATCCTTGATCAGGGAAGCTATAGGGAGGGGTAGGGCCCGATACGGCATCCACATCAGGTCGGCTGTTGTTGGCGTATATCTTCTCTGGTGGTGTACGGCCCTCTGACATGGTTTCGTTGTAGAATGCCCAGAACTGGTCCCATGTCACCTCAGTTTCTCCCATGAAGAAACGAGAGAGCTTCACCTCTTTCTGTGGTCCTTCATCATCGTTGCGGAAGGCCTCTTTTTGCGGACTACCTATCATGAACGAACCACCGGGTATGGCCACCATGTTAATGCTGACGGCTGTGCCTGGCACTGTTTCTGTGAAGTTCTGGAAGTTGTTTACTACGGTAGCCGAGTCGTAGCGTATGCTGTTGTCTATGGCCACAGGGCCATCCAATTTGCCGTGCTTATAGTTAGGCATGTAATGGCCTGCATCCAGATGGCAGCTGATGCATTGCAGGTTTAGCTTTTCCTCATTCTCTTCATAGTAGAGGTGAGCCTTCACGGCATCGTCGTTCACGCCTTGAGGGAATAGGTTGGTGTGGCAGCGCTTACAACTCTCGTTATAGACGATCTTCTGGGCATACTCCAGTTCGCGCTTGGCTTCCCATTTGAAGTCAGCGCTGTCTTTGGTCAGATAGCTAAAGATGTCCTTTATGCCCATCCTTGCTTTGGCCGTGAAGTGTTGCCAAGTGCCTGGGGTGGGCAGGTGGCAGTCTGCGCAGTTGGTCATCACGCCCGTCTCATTGTTGCCAGAGTGGGTACTTTTTTTCCAGGCTACATCGGCTTCTTCGTGGACGTGACAACTCATGCAAGAAGAATTGGTCGAGGTGGCCTCCCACGTCCAGTTGAAGGCTACCATAAAGGCTATGCCCAATAGCAGGCATACGATGGCAACGGGTATATATCGCGTCTTTTCCTTATCCTTTTCCTTATCGTCGTTTGCCATTTATCGTTGTTTTATAGTAAAAACTGCTCAAAGTTATAAATAATTATGAGTAGTGCAAAATAAACTTGTTTATTTTTTTTATGCCGATATGGAGTATTTTATTTAAAGTTACGAAAAGCTGAGAGAAAAGCAAAAAGAAATATTTCTTTTCTTCTTGCTTAACCTAATTTTTCGTAGCTTTGCAATGCCTTAGAAGGAGTCGCCGAGATAGTCTTGCAGCCCTCAAACAGGCAGCAACGTTTTTTATGACACAATTCAGAGACATGAGGCGCAAGCGCCAACAGCTTTCTGAGGCGGAAAGCATTTCGATTTTGGAAAAGGCAACTGCAGGTACACTGGCATTGCTTGGCGACGATGATTATCCGTATGCCGTTCCCATTAGTTATGTTTATCACGAAGGGAAGTTATACTTCCACAGCGCATTGGCTGGCCATAAGGTGGATGCTATCCGCAAGTGTGATAAGGCATCATTCTGCGTTATCGAGCAAGATGACGTGCAGCCAAAAAAGTACACCACCTTCTTTCGTAGCGTGATAGCATTCGGCAGAATCCATATCATCGAAGATGAGCGGGAGAAGTTGGAAACAGTCCGTATGCTTGGCAACCGCTACCATCCCAATGATGATGAGAGTCTGCAAAAGGAAATAGAGAGTGGCTTCTCCCGTATGCTGATGATCCGCTTCGACATTGAGCACCTGACAGGTAAGGAGGCGATTGAACTTGTAAGAATGCGTAGTGCTAAATTTACCAGTACCTGATTTTTATAGGCAGTATTTGTGGAAGCATAATATTTATCTTATTTTTGCATCTGGAAAGTAAAAGCAAATCAACAATGAAGAAAGGCGCTTCAAAATGCATACTGGCTTTGATGGGTGTGATGTGCAGCCTGTTGATGGTGGCATGTGGTGATGATGAGCCTATCATTGAACGGAGCTTGGAGAGGGTGACGGGTGATACCTACCAAGACCTGAGCAGCCCTTTGGTGAGAGACGCCGACAAGACCAACCATACCACCCTGTGGTCATGCCTTTACTTCGGTCAGTACCCTGCCAACGAGGTGGTGGCTGGCAGCTTTGATGCAATAGATGACTATGCTTTGCAGGAAGGTGATGTGATGGTGAATGCAGCGCTGTTTGAGCAACTGCAACAGGCTGCGTGGGAGGATGACGAAACGGTGATAGATGGTGTGCGCTACCGTCGTATGAATGGTCATGATGCCGTGTCTTGTTCGAACAATCGTGAGCAGCATTATCGTTGGCAGGATGCTGATGATTACCAATATTTCGCTTATGCGCCCATTAAGTGGAGAGTGCTGAAAATCACAGGTACGCAGGCTGTTCTCTTAGCTGACCGTATGCCAGATACTTGTCCGTTTGCTGCACAGACTACAGATGTGAGCTGGAGTGAGAGCCTGCTGCGTCAATGGCTGAACAGTGTGTTTTATCAGCGTGCATTCTCAAAGACCGAACAAAAAGCTATTCTGCTGTCTTCAGTGAAGAATGCCCCCAATTATTACTTCGGTACCAACTGCGGTCCTGATACCCAAGACCATGTGTTCATACTTTCCGAGAGCGAAATCTTCTCGTCCTCTTTGGCTGAAGATTATGGCTTCTATCCAGGCGATGGCATCGATGATCCAGCCCGTCGTTTCAAATCTACGTTGTATGCCAAGTGCCGAGGTGTCTGGTGGTCACCTGTCGATGGCTATCGAGGCAACTCGTTCTGGTTCATGCGCACCAATGGCTATACGATGTCCAATGTTACCTATGTCTGCGACTTTGGTTACCTCTACAACCGTGGTACTGTGGTGACCTGTGATGATGCGGCAGTATTACCTGCCATCACCATCGATTTGGCAAAGGCTGACTGGCAGATAGCACCATCTGTCAGCTCAACTGATGTGATAGAATGAATCATGTGTCAAGGAGAAACCTTGCAATCATTTGTTAGCTGTCATTTGTTGATAGAGCTTGAACAACTCGGCAACACACATACTTTCTGTAAATTGACTGCTTGCTTTCCATCCGTATGCCTCCATAACAGCACGGTCGTTATCTTGGTGGGCTTTGCGAAGTTCAGCTGGCATAGTCAGATCATCGTACACGTCGGCTAAAGAACTATCTGGATATAATGCACGGGCATCCAATATTGCTTGAGCCGTTTTCTCAATTTTTGCCTTTTGTTCTTCTGTTGGTTTAGGCCAAGGGAAGTTGTTGTATACAATAGTATTGGAATAACTATAGTCAGACTTCAAACGGCCACAAGTTGCCCTCATCCATCCCATGTGAACATTACTAGTCAGTACACCAAAATGATAAAGCGTTGCATTCTGCATACAAAAGAGCTTATCACCAGGGATAATATCAGGCGTCAGATAATCGATAGGTATATATTTTCTATTTTCTGATGAAACCTTTGGGATAGCAATATAGTTGCTTTTGCATTCGAAAGGCGAACCAAAAAGGCTGTGAATCACCTTTTTCGTAACCACGTCCTTCCCATCGCTTTGCGAACTCAGCAGCTGCTGCCGCCTTCTGTTTTTCAGTTTTCATGCGTTGTTATCAAAAATTAATTGTTAAAAACTACGCTAAGTTACAATAATTGGGGCATACTGCAAAAAGAATTAGTAGTTTTTCTATAAATTTTTATGTCTTAAAAAATAATCATATGCTGCCTGGGAAATACATAAATTTATTTTGTATTTCCCTCGCTAAATTGTACCTTTGTGCCCGCTTTAAACAACTTCTAGCACGAAGGCAAAGTTGGAAAGGTTAATACATAATGGTAAATTAGGAGTCTTTTATACGGACGAAGAACTATCATTGCTTGGGCTTGTATTTTCTGGTACTGCAGTGGTACTTACAAACGACCCCCAACTTTTAGACTTGAAATTCTTTATAGGAATCGATACCATAGAAAGGCAGGAAGCTCTGAGAAAAATCATCAAAGACTTCCTGCCTTTCATTAATGTGAATATCGGACTCTGTTGGTTACCTCTGTACATCGCCTTCACTTTTTTCCTTGGCAAACAGTACTTGTTTAAGGACTATGTGAGTTTCTTCAGCGACATCGAGGCGTTGATGCCTAACTTGCTGAATAACATCAATACAAAAGAGAAGAAGCCGTGCTATAAACGCTATGAAAGTCTTATCAAATCACTGACCGAAGAATGTGGCAAGTGGTACATCTACCAGGGTACCAACTTGCCTCCTGTCAACAAGTGGACAGCCAGCCAATATGTCTATCAGGTGGACGATGACAGGAGAAACAATGTGATCAACCAAACCATCCCAATTCTAAAAGAACTCCAAAAAATAGCTTTACTTTGAGGATAATCAATCTTCTTTTACTGCGGTGGCTGGGGTGAAAACCCCCTTTTTTCTGCGGTGGTCGGGGTTACGCCCATCATTTCCTCAATTTTCATCTGCTATGTCTTGTGGTTTCCCGACCTTTGTTTCTGTGAAAAGCGCGCGTTAAAACACAGAAAAATGTTGAAACAAATTAAATTTTACAAGACATGAAAGAACAAGAAAAAATGTTGGCGGACGAGTTGCCTAAGGCTGGACAATTCTCTGCCGTAACGCCACAGCTACTGAAATTGGATAGCTTCAGGATTACCTCGGAAACCGTGGTGCCTGAGGAGGAGTTCCTGATGCGTATGTATGGTAAGCCTTGTCTGCCACGTCGTGACCTGACGGCGGTGACAGGACTGGAGAAATGCGGTAAGACGTTCTTCACCTCCATGCTGATGGCTTGCTGCACAAAGAGGCAGGTGCTGGAACTGGAACGTAACCGTGAGGAGCCGCTCAGGGTGATGTGGTATGATACTGAACAGAGCCGTCAATCTACCAAATGTATCTTGACGGATAGGATTGGGAAGATGGTGGAGGATAATGATAAGCTGGATGACAATCTTTTGATTTTCAATGTACGTCCGTGTACTTACAAAGAGCGTATGGAGTACTTGGTAACGGGCATCGAGACCTATCATCCCGATCTGGTGATTATCGATAATGTGAGTGACTTGCTGCCAAGTGTCAACGATGCTGACGAGTCGCAACGAGTGATTGCTCAGCTGATGGAACTGGCCACGATGGGCAACTGCAACATTGTGGTGGTGATTCACCTGAACCGCTCGGGCGACAAACGTAATCTTCGTGGATGGTTGGGTACGGAGATTCTGCACAAGGCGTTCGAGGTGTTTTACTGTGAGCAGGTGCCTCGAAGCGAACTCTATTCGGTGGAGCAGCTGCTGACTCGAAAGTATCGTATTTCTGACAAACTTTATTACCGAATTACTGACGATGGACTACCTGAGGAGTCTGACAAGCCTGTCATCCTGTATGATGAAGAGAATAGTTTGCAAGTACAAAGAAAATCAAATCTATACATAACAAGTAAGCAGGTTGGGTCTTTCAATGATGAGTATATCATTAAAAATATGTCTAATTCCGAGAAACCTTATGATTGGGATATAAAAAAGCTATTTACCGATGCGATGAGTGGTTGTTCGTGTATCTCACCAGAAATGTTGCGTGAAAAGGTGATGAAACTTAGCTTTATTCAGGTGCCGCAGTACTACGATAAAGTGTTCAAGGCAGCTGAGCAGCAACATATCGTAACAACGACGCTCGACAAGGCAGGTCGTGTGGTGGTCATCACTACCCCTACCTAACCCCCTTCTTACTATAGCCCATACCCTCTCTTTATAAAGAGAGAGGGGTATGGCTATATAAGGAAGGGGTGTAGGGGGTAGGTGATACCACACACTCCCTGGGCTTCTATAATTCAAGAAAAATCCAGCAAAAAGAAAATGATGTCGAAATTTGAAAATCTCAAGCCCTCAAATTTTCCTCAAACTCACCCTCAACTGAGAAAGGGTGGCGCGAAGCAGCGGGGGTGTGTATTGGCTAAGTTTGGCGTTTCCTTGAAAGCTATAGGTCGTGACCTTGGATTGGATGTGTCTGTGAGGGCAGGCGCACTGCTGATGCGCCCACAGCTCACCACCCACAGCTACCAACAAATGATGTGGCGTAAAAGCCTGTCAATTAATAGCAGTTTCTGCAAAGCAGTGGTGGCGGCAGGCTATCTCACCTGGCAACAGATGTTGGACGCTGTTTGTCGCTACCGACTGGGCGCTACACTGAATGGCGGTGTCATTTTCTGGCAGATTAACCACGAGGAGCGTATCTGCGACGGCAAGGTGATGTACTATGCTCCCGACTGTCACCGGCGCAAGGAGAAAGAGTACGACCCCACGTGGGTAAGTGCCTTGCTGTTGAAGCGCCAGGGTGGCAAGTGTGTTACTGACTTCACCCGTCATTGCTTGTTTGGGTTGCATTTGCTGCATCCTAAAAGCACCGACTTATTGATGCGTTCCATTCCAGCTGCCAACTTTGGGCTGGGGTCAGAAGCACATGCCAATGCGAAAGAAACAGGGGCTACTTCGCCACCTGTTGCTGTAGTCGAGGCAGAGAAGACGGCAGTGATTCTCTCTGCTTACTATCCCCAATACCTGTGGTTGGCCACTGGCGGCATGTGGGAGGTGCAGGCAGAGAAGTTCCGTCCGTTGAAGGGGTGCAAGGTCATCCTCTTTCCCGATACCGACACCGATGGCAAGACCTTCGCTCACTGGTATCAGGCGGCAGAGACTGTTATGGCGCAACCGTTCTGGGAGAACTCGCCTCCCATCCGTGTCAGTGCCCTGTTGGAGCAGCATGCCACACCCGACCAAAAACGACGGAAAATCGACCTCGTTGATTGGATGGCTGAAACAGAACTATCTTCCTCTCTCGCTCTTACCTAATGGGCAGGGGTCTCCCTCCGCCAAAAATGCAGTGGCTTCTCGCCCTCTTTTGGTTAGTGGTTTCTCTCCATTTCCCCCTCTGTTGTAGGGGGAGTGCCCGTAGGGCGGGGGAGTTGGTAATTTATGATTTAATCTATTGAAAATCAAAATGGAAAGTTTTAGAATCAAGACTTATGGCAAGAGCGAACTTGCGTTGCTGTACTTCCCGAATTGTCAGACAGCTGAAGGTGCGCTGCGTTGCCTCAATTTCTGGATAAAGGGCAACCGGCAGTTGCTGAAAGAGCTGAAAGATTGCGGCATGCCACGCACTTCCAAGAACTATACTCCACGCGAGGTGGCAGTGATTGTGTCGTATTTGGGTGAGCCTTAGACTGTGCCGAAATGTACATTGCATGGCGTTGGGTGCAGTTGAAGGCGGTTGACTGCATTCGTCGGCAGCTCTCATTTCGCACAAGTTGTACCTTCGCACTGTCGATCCGGACGATACTGCCTGGCATGGTTGACGGGAGACGTCCCCAAGACCTGACGTAGTATCTGGCACGAGCGACGGGAGGCATTCCCATAGGGGGATGGGAGGCATTCCGACGACCCGTAACAGATATTGCGACGACCCGCAGGAGGCATTCCCTTCCCCCAGAGAAAGCTCTCCAGCGGTGGATGCCAGACGGCGCTGTTTTAGTCATAAGAGGCATGACGGTGGATTGACCGCTAATCCGAATGGAAAAGGGGCCTATGCGGAGAGGCGTATAGAAATTTCAAGCTTTTGCGTTAAGAGAAAAACACAAATAAGAGTCGCGGAGCGCTCGTCTTGTTTTTCTTAGCAAAAGCGAAGAAATTTTAGCCTCGGAGAATCAGTCCTTGAATTTTTCTTTGGTTCTTTCTTTTGGGTCAAGCCAAAAGAAAAGAACGTAAAACAAAAACATTATGTCACAAAAGTACGTAAAGAAACAGAACACTAACAGTAAATCAACCGCTTACGGCAAGTATTACGCCAAGGCGGTGTATGACGAGGGCTTCGTGGGTATCGAAGAGATTGCTGACTATATCCAGCAGCAGGCGTCGGTGAAGAAGGGTGACGTGAAGGCGTCAATCAGTGAACTGGGTGATGCGTTGAAGCATTACATGGAGATGGGACAGAAGGTACGCCTGGATGGCATCGGCATCTTCAAGGTGGGATTCTCTGCCATTGGTGTGGAGGAGCCTGAGGACTGCACAGCATCTACCATCACCACGCGTCGCATCATCTTCACGCCAGAGACACAGCGTCTTGTTGTGGGCTCTACTCGCACCGACGATGGTGGCGTGAAGCAGAAGTATGTCGTTGCCAAGACACTGGTCATGGATGTTACCTTCGAGGAGGCGCATCTCAATGCTGGCGTTGCTTCATCCAGCTCTAACTCTGGTGGCAATAGTGGCTCTAACACTGGCGGTAATACCGGTGGCAACACTGGCGGCAATGGAGGCGGAGGTGACAATGGCGGTGACGATGGTTTGCAAATCTAAACTCGCCTTACTCTTGCCATAGAGCCTATAGAGCCCATTTGAGGAATGCTGACTGAATTTATTCCACTAAAAATCGCTCACGTTTTCTTAAACCGCAATAACTCGCTACGCTCAAACAGTTTGCGCTTTTATACAGAAAACTTTTACGATTTTCTATACGCTGCATAAATATATGTCAGCATTCTCTCAAAGGCTCTTTCACCGGCTCTACATGATGCAGAGGAGTGTCCTGGAGGAATAGCGATGGCTCACCAGATGGATTACTGAAAACAGTCTCCATTATTCATTATCCATTATCCATTAATTCGCCATGAACGCGCTCTGCGCTCCCTGCCTTTATTTTTTCTTAGCTAACGCGATGAGATTTTAGCCTCGGAGGTTCAGCCCTTGACTGCGGAATCATCAAATAAAATTAATTAAAGCCAAAGAAGTTATGAAGTTTATAAGAAAGCCCTCCAATGAGAGGATTGGTAATCTGATTATCACCATCTTTACCGCCCTTGTATCCACGTTTTTTATGCAAAGCTGCATGACTCTGGTATGAGCAGGATGCTGGAAGTAAGGTACTTGGTAGTGCATTGCACCGCCACACAACTGAGTCAACGTGTCACGGTCGAGAAACTCGACAGCTGGCACAAGGCCAAGGGGTGGAGTGGGATAGGGTACCATTGGTACATCGACCAGGATGGTAAGATCTGGGCAGGGCGCCCGGAACAATATGCCGGTGCACATGTGGTAGGCTACAACAGTCACGCCATCGGCATCTGCTACGAGGGTGGCATCAATGAAAAAGGGAAAGACGATGACACCCGTACGCCAGCCCAGAAGGCCGCCCTACTAGCCAAGCTGCAAGAATTGAAAGTTCGCTATCCCTATGCCATCATCCTTGGTCATCATGATTTCCCAAATGTCCACAAAGCGTGCCCTTGCTTCGATGCAAGAGGGGAGTATGCTGAGATAAAGAAATAGGGCTGCAGCTGCAGCCCTATTATGTTATGTCATTGCATTGATATAAGGATATTAAATATACTTCTGACGGATAGCTTTCGGCAGTTTCGATGCTACGAGGTGATAGGACTCTATGATCCATTCCTTGAGCAGTGCATCATTGATCTGCTCGTAATACACATCGCTCCAATGTTTTTTGTTCCAGTGCCAGGCCGGTGTTACTGCTGAATACTTATCTCGCAGTTCCTCGTTCCTGTCAGGTGACAACTTCAGTGCCAGTCTTAGATCATCATTCTTATCATGCTCGTCAGTGCCTAAGCTAAGGCAAAGGAATATCTTCCCTTCCAGACGGAAAGTGATGTTGTCGTCACCAAACGGCTGGTCTTCGGTCACGCCATGAAGTGACAAGGTATATTCTCGTACTTGCTCTATGTTCATATTTGACTATTGTTTCTTGCTCCTTTTGCCCTTCGTTACACCACTCTCGTTAAAGCTATCCACACGGAAGTAGTAATCTACATCAGAGGAGAACAATCCTAAGGTGAGGGTCGGCTCAAGCACTTCGCAGGCAGAGAACAGTTCGTCTTTGTCGGTGCCCCAATGTACGAAGTAGCCTTGGGCACCTTCAACAGGTTGCCAAGAAAGCGTGATGGTTCTGCGGTCGGCAGTACGATTCACCTGGATGTCTTTTACAGCAGCAGGCTTATCACCCTTATCCAAGCCAAACACACGCAGGTCGAATATAGAGAACTTGCCAGGCAGTTCGCTTAGGTTGGTCACTTTGATGTAGCGAGCCGTAGCAGGTTTGTCAAGCACAATGAGCGGATGCGGATTGGTAACATCGTTGGTCGATTGATTAGCCAAGATAGTCCATTCTACACCATCTACAGAACCCTCAATCTTGTATTTGTATGGAACAAATGGGTTGCCTATGGTGCGCAGTGGATAATCCTCATCAGCAAAGTTTATTTGCACAGCCTCTACAGGATATTCCTTGCCCAAATCCATCTGCAACCATTCCTCAGGTTTACCTGACTTGGCGCTCCACCATGTCTTGATGGTACGGTCGGCTGCTTTTGCCGCTTGCTTGTCGGTTTTCTCAGAAGAAGCAGTGACAGCTTTACCGATAGACAACTCCATCCAGTTTGTCCAAATAGGATTCTTCTGGAAATTGGTCTTGCCCTTGGGCAGTTCGTAAGGACGGTCGGACATATCCGTCAACGCATACATATGGTCTTTCTTCGTAAAGATAACAGGGAAGAAACCAATACGGCGCTCGAACATGTGACGCTGCGCAATGACAGTGCTGGCCACATGCCAGTAGTTGCCATATTTATCTTGGAAAGTATCGCCATGACCAGCTCCCGTCATCCAGCCGCCAGGTTTCACGGAGAACGGCAGGTACTCGGCTTTCTCATACGGACCAAGAGGCGAGTCACTGATGTAGAGTCCGTCGCCATAAGAATCAAATTCCGTTCCAGGAGAAGCGTATTGCAAGTAGTAACGTCCTTTGTATTTCAATAGACTGGCACCCTCGTTATAGCCAGCTTTCTCCACATCATTCTTGTCGCTCGGGCGTTCCCAACCAATCACATTCTGCTGATGGGTAATCAGTGTAACAGGTTGTCCTATCGCCTTGAAATTGTTCTTAGGATCGAGCTCGATGCCCATGATATCATCCACATTGCTGCATCCCCAGTAGAAATACACACGACCATCATCGTCTAACAGTAAATCAGGATCATGCCCCGTACGACCGGGCTGGTCAGGGTAGGGCGTCAGCTTGTCGGTCACCAGCTGCCATGAGTTACCATCTTCAGGGTTGGTGGTCTTCCACAACGAGTTGAGGTCGGAAGTCATCCAATACAGTTCACCCTCATACACCATGCAAGTAGGCGCATAGAGGTCCATAGGCAACACACTGGTGCGAATGTGCTTCCAATGCTGCATATCGTCGGAGCTCCAGTAGCCATCCGACTTAGACACAAACAGGTAGTACCTGTCGTTATAGATGGTAGCCACAGGGTCAGCTGCCTCACGGTAATTGTTGGGTGATGCCAGTCGCTCTACCAATGCTTGTAAAGCACCAGGCACCTTTAGCAGTTCTGTAACAATATCTTTATACTCATCAGGAATTGAGTTAATTAGGTTGGGGTCATTAAAATCCACATCAGTAGATGTTGATGTCCCTTGACCATCACCCTTGGTAAACTCATAATCCAAATCTATGGGGTTGGTTACCACACGACTTCGGTCCATTTGCTTGCAACCAGTAAAGGCACAGAACGCCATTACTGCTATGACAAAGATACTTTTCTTCATATCCGTATTAATAATGATTCTTTTGGCAAATATAGCCTTTTTATTTCAAACCACTATCACATTGAGTGAAGATTCTTCATAGCCACAGCACCAGGGAAGACTTCGCTATTGATACATACAGAGGCAAAAAGGCATCTTTCACAGGCACTTTGCCTACTGATGTTACCGGTGTCTCCGTTGTGTATAGTCAGAATAATAAATTTCCTCTTCATCGTAAGTGGGATACTTCTTCTTTTCCATGATTGGCTAATTGTATACAACATTATTTTCTTTCTCCCAACATTTGTACATATAAATATGCTTTTTCCCCTAATTATTTGATTGGTAATTAAATTAGGGATAGCAGATACTTTATTTCGCAGTACTTATTTGCTGTGTAGAGTAGTCGTACTCTGAGCCGTATGAGCTATGAGGAATCGTAAAAATGGCTACCATCAGCAGCACGGCAAAGGCAACTACCCACTTGTTGTATTTCCACTTTAACGTAGCTAATGCTACCAAGAAAACCAAGAAAGAAATAAGGGTCTTGCTGTCGGTAAGGTCGGTGCCGAAGGGGAAACCTGTCCACCAAGGGCCGAAAGCTACATGTTGTACCAACGGACCAAAGATAAAGCCACCAATGAACAAGGTTGCTACAGTAATCTTAAGCCACTTGGCATATGGCTTGCGCCCTATAATCAGCAAGAGCGTATATACAGCAAACAGCATGGCCGCAAACATAAACAGGATGTGTGGTATTAAGATGCCAGCTGGTACATCGTTGCGGAAACGTATCACTAATGGCTCATCAGCAGGATAGTCTTTCCCATCCACGGTGATGTAATATTGCAGTTTGCCCGCCACAGGTTGAACAGGCAAAGCAGCTTGCCACTGGTTATCCTCCCAAGTAAAATCAATAGTGGTGTATTCATCTGCAGTGGGGTAGCGACGATAGTGTAGCTGAGCCTCCGCATTGGATGGAACACCTTTCAGCGTGATGATTTCATCTTGCTGTACACCACTACGGGGCAATCTTTGCTTAAAGCTTTCCCCATTCAGTTCTATGGTTACTCGCTTGGGATTAGTAGGACCAGTCATGCGTTGGTAAACGCTTAATATCAATGTGATGGCTATGGCTAACAGCCAATAAGCAAACTTCTTCATTCTTTAGCAGGTGTTAAGTGAACTTGTAATATGATGGTTTCTTCGCCTCGCAGTACTTTCACAGGAATGGTAGTACCAGCCTTGAGCTCTGCCAGACGTTCCATGTATTCATTGATGTCCTTCACAGGCTTGCCGTCAATCTCCTGAATGATGTCGCCACTCTTCATGCCAGCTGCATGGGCAGGCTTGCCAGCCACTACAATATCGGCACGCAAACCAGGCACCGTACTTGCTCCTGTGACATCAGGCATTAAGCCCAATGTTACCTTGAATGCTGCATGACTCATGGTAGTACTGCTGGGCACATTGATAAAATCAGGTGCTACAGGCAACTTAGCCAGTTCAGTCAACAACTCCTTGGTATAATCGAATGTCTGCTGCATACCGTCATAATTGATGGTATGTGGCATATCGGCTGGGGTGTGATATTCCATGTGTCCACCTGTGGTGAGGTAGAGTACAGGGATGTCGGCAGCTACGAACGATGCCTGATCGCTAGGACCATAACCGTCAGCTGTGCAGGATATATTCACCTTAGTCAGTGCAGCCACTTTCTCTGCTATCTCTTTGAAATTACTGCTTGTGCCTGTGCCTGAAACACTCAGGGAATTGTCGCGCATACGTCCCACCATATCCAGGTTCACCATAGCCACAATACCTTTGATATCAGCAGGCAGATGCTTGCGTCGTTTATCACCTTTCTTCATCCATTCCACAAAGTCTTTAGAACCAATAAGACCTTGCTCCTCGGCACCAAAGAAAGCAAAGATGATACTACGAGGCAATTGTGCCTTCTTGAAATATTTGGCCAGTTCGAGGATAACTGCATCACCGCTGGCATTATCGTCGGCACCTGGATGAACAGCCAACGTATCAGGGCGACGAGAGCCAGAGTCTTTACCTCCCATACCCAGATGATCGTAATGGGAACCCACCACGATGTACTCATGCTTCAGTTGCTTGTCTGTTCCAGGCAATACAGCAATGATGTTATGGGTGTGTCTTTGCTCTGTCTTTCCGTAGGTGAAATTATGGAAGTAACCTAACTTCTTCTTTCCTTTTACCACACGTTTGAGTTTTAAACCACGAAGTTGGTTCTTTATGAATTCAGAGGCGAGTGTATCACCTGCAGAGCCTGGATACCTTCCTCCTAGCTCCTGTGAAGCCAAGTACTCCACTGTCTGCCTCATGTTGTCCTGTCGCTGAGCATTTGCCTGCAATACAAATGCCAAAGCAATGGAGAATATCAATAGTTTGTTTCTCATAAAAATTATCATAAATTGATTGAGGTTACAAAGGTACGTAAAACATTTTGAACTTACATTTAAAGCGTCTTTAAAATAACTCACTTAAGGCAGCAACATCAACAGACAGACCTATGCTGAAGGAGGTGCCTGTGGTGAGTGGAGAAGAGTAGTAATAGGCCTTAGGCTTGAAATTAAAGATATTGTCGATAGCAGTATTGAGATGGATGCCTTTCCATAATTGATGCTGTAACATCAGTTTCCAGATGGTATAGCCCTGGTCAACATCTTTCCGACCCGATTGCGGTTTGCCAAGACTGCGTCCAGAGAGTGCTGCATCAAGGGCATAGTGACGTGAGAAACGATGGTTGTAGCCTATGCGCCAGGTCATGGAATGTGAACGAGGCTGTGAGAACTGTGAGAAATAGACATTGCCTGTTTCATGCATCCATGAATAGTTGTACCTTAGCGACAAGCCGTTTTTCATTACGTAGCCCAGACTGGCATCTACACCCCAGACTGTGACACCATCTTCGTTCCAGTATAGCGCACTTTCCATACCCTCGTATAAACCACCGTCGATAGTGGTGATGCGCTTGTCGAAGATGTTGCAATAGCCCATAAGGGTAAAGCTATAGGTTCCATCCAGGAATCCCCCTTTTTGTATGCGGTGTGTTCGCTCAATAGCGAGATTGATATTGTTGCTCTTCTCGGGTTTCAGGTCAGGATTGCCAATAATCATATAGCCCATATTACCCATGTCGAAATGCATATACATTTCTTTAAGGGTGGGGGCTCTGAAACCACTGGCATAGTTGGCACGAAGGGTCATGAACGGCAATTTATACACTACGGCAAGACGTTGGGTGAGAGCCTGCTGTGCTGATGCAGAGAAATAATCATAACGCATGCTGCCCACTATGTTCAGCTGTGAAGTGATGTTCCAGTCGAACTGTGCATAGCCATCGATATTGCTCTGGGTGTGAGCCGTATTGTCGATAAATTGATAAGTGGTGAGATAATCATGCAGGTAGTCGGCTCCCAATATGAGACTGTTCTTGCCAAACAAATGATGAAACAGGGCATGTGCCACATGTTGTCTATTGCTATAGTCGTGGTCATGGGTACGTGTACCGTCTGGCATGAAGTTGGCCTTGTCATATTGGTCGTATGCGTATGACAGTTCCAGATAGCGGTCATGTTCCCACGCATACTTGCCTTTCAGTCCTGCACTATAGCCATTGAAATGGTAGTCGTAAGTGTCACGTTCGCTGGTGCGGAAGAAATAGCTGCCCCTGCCGGTAATTGTTAGGTTGTCAGAGGCACGCCATATCAATCGTTCCTTCACGTTGTAAGTCTTCTGCCCATACAGACGACTTATGTTGGAATCATCATTCAGTACTGACTCATCATAAGGCAAACCTTGTGCCTTCTTCATCAGTTCTGTGGCAATCTCTTCAGAAGAGTGTGCCTTTGGCAGATTGACAGGGTCTATCTTGGTATGTTGAAAACTTGTCTGCGAGTTCCATTTCTTGGTGTTGAATGAGAAACTGGCTCCATTACGCCATTCGTGCCCAAATGTATTATAACGAGAGTTTACATTGACTGCCCAAGGGGCAAGATTTTCTTGACTGATGATGTTGATAACCCCTCCTACGGCATTTGAACCATAGAGTGCCGATGAAGCACCTTTCACTATTTCAATACGTCCTATATTGTCGAGATTCATGCGGTTGTAGTCAACATTGTCCATCGTTTCTCCTGCCATACGTTCTCCATCTACCAGGAAGAGGACAGCATTGCCGCCAAAACCACTCATGTTGAGCGATGTCTCTTGGCTCATAGCAAGGCCGAACTCCAGTCCGGGTATCTCCTGCGTAAGTATGTCCTGAATGTTGGTAGCATCAGTCAGTTTAATATCGTGGAGGGTAATGAGACGCGTAACCACAGGTACATCCTTCAACGCCTTAGGCGAATGAGATGCTGTCACCACGACGGGTTCCAGCTCTACGGAATCGCTTACGGCAGTAGAAGAAAACGTCTGGGCATCGACTCTCATAGCCAGCATGGACAATGCCATACTGACTATAGCGAGACGCAATATTTTACTCAATAATGCCACTTTAGCTATTTTGTTCCAGTGAAATTTGTCACCAAACCAAATGGCATATTGCCATATTTCAATATGAATGTCACCACAACAGACTTGTTGTTAAACATGACAGTTACATCTTTGACATTATAAGCCTTCTCTTCACCTTTGGCATTGGTCACTGTACCGTCGTAAGAAGCAAGTCTGCCAACAATGGTGTCGCCACTCTTCGTCAGTACGATGTTCTTTACTGAAAATGCAGGAATGGTCATCATTCCTCCCATACCAGCTTCAGGAACAGTCATGTCAATGGATGTGTCTGATGCTTTGGCAAACTCGTAAATCTTGGTTTCGTTAGATGATTCATCGTTATCCACCATAATGATTTCTTGACCAGTATAGGAGCCAGCTACTTGTGTGGCTACAGCCACCTCTGGCTCATCTTTGTCTTTACTACATGAGCACATACCCATTGCGATTGCTAAAGCAACTGTCGATAGAATAAAACATTTGAATTTCATAATAATACTTGTTTTAGTTAATTCCGAGTGCAAAGTTAAGGAAGGCGTTTCGACCATACAATCCCTATTTTTGATGATTTTGCTATTAAACCGAACTAAATGCTGTACAAATAGTGTCCAAAGCTGTACTATTTTGAGCTAAAAAGCTATCACCCTTTTTTTATTGAATAGAATGCATTATCTTTGTACTAAAATAAAATATTCTAGCATGAGAAAAGTATTGTTATCTTTGGTGGCTGTGACTTTGGCATTGCCGACATTCAGTCAGACGAATGTGCAGAATGCACAGATTACAGAGAGTGGTTTCCAGAACCCAGTGATTCCTGGTTACTATCCAGACCCCAGTGTGTGCAGGGTAGGTGATGATTTTTATTTGGTGACCAGTACGTTCCAGTATTTCCCAGGCGTGCCTGTGTTCCATAGCAAGGACTTGATTCACTGGGAGCAGATTGGTAATGTGCTGGATCGTCCCTCGCAGGTGGATTTGAGTAAAGGTGGTGCCAGCAGTGGTATCTTTGCTCCCACCATTCGTTATCACGAAGGCAAGTTCTACATGATTACTACTAATATCAACTTGTTGTTTCAGGGCAAGACGGGCAATTTCATAGTAACTGCCGACAACCCGGCTGGTCCTTGGAGTGACCCAGTTTTCATAGATGGTGTGAATGGTATTGACCCATCACTGTATTGGGAAGATGGTAGGATGTATTTGTGCTGGAGTGCAATGAACCATATAGCTTTTGTTGAACTTGACCCTACGACATATCAGTTTATGGGTATCCCACGTAATATTTGGGATGGCGATGGCGATAGTAGTCCGGAGGGACCACATATCTATAAGAAAGATGGCTATTACTATCTGTTGATTGCGGAGGGAGGCACAGAGATGGGACACAAGGTAAATATTGCCAGGAGCAGTAATATCGACGGTCCTTACACTAGCAATCCTTCCAACCCGATACTGACTCAGAAACGCAGGGATTCTGTGTCGAGCGTGTTGCAAGGCACAGGGCATCCCGATTTGATTCAGGCTCCTGATGGCTCTTGGTGGATGGTGTACCTGGGCTTCCGAGATACGGTGGGCAAGCAGCACCATTTGTTGGGTCGTGAAACCTGTCTGGCTCCTGTGCGTTGGGATGAAAATGCTTGGCCAGTAGTGAACGGTAAAGGTTGGGTAGATGTAGATATGAGTAGTTCTCCTACACTTAAACAAGTGCTTATGCCACAAGCTGCTAACTACATTGACTTTAAGCAAGGGAAGAAACTTGGTTTCGAGTGGATTTATACCAATAATCCTGTGCAGGAGAACTATACTTACGCCAACAACCAACTACAGCTAAAGGCTACTTCTGTGAAGTTGGATGACCCTAATAAGACGCCTACATTTGTAGCTCGTCGACAGACGGATGTGAATTGTACGGTAATCACCAGCATGGCTCTGAAGAATGCCAAGGCAGGCGATAGAGCAGGTTTGACAGTTTATATGGAGAGTCGTGGTCACTATGATGTGGCATTGGTAGGAGCTGCTGATGGCTCACAAGCAATTGAGTTGAGTTATCGCTTGGGCTCTTTGAAGCATATTGCCAAGACAGTGAAGCTGAACATCCAGAGAGCTGTACAATTCAAGGTGGATGTAACCAACGACTTCTATGCTTTCTCTTACAGCACGGATGGCAAGACTTTTGAACCATTGGGTAAGATGGATAGTTTTTTCCTCTCTACCGAGACTTTAGGGGGCTTTACGGGCATGTTGTTTGGTTGGTTTGCAGAAGGCAACGAGGGTACTAAGGCAGTAGCTGCTATCGATTGGTTTGATTACAAACCAGGAACACCCTACAAAGTAACATTGTCGTATCCTACAGACTGAAAAAGTCTGTCAAAGAGTTTGTTCACTTTTAGTACTCTTTGTAACCTTCTTTGGAGTAAAAAAAGTGACAAATAAAAGGGAGCATCCAGATGGGTGCTCCCTTTCCTATTGCTGTGTAGAAAGATTATTTCTTTACCAGACCACTGTTGTTCAGGAAGTCTGCACTTGCCTTTACACGGTCGAACTGGATGCCACTGCGAGTATCCTCGATTTCTACGAAGAAGTACTTGTGACCATGGCTGTAGAATGCCTCGAAAATCTTTGGGAAGTTCATCATACCGCTATCACCCAGAATTAGACGATCCTTGATGTGCAGCATCTGGATGCGATCAGCATACTTGTTAATCCATTCTACAGGATCCTGACCACCCATCACTGTCCAATATACGTCGAGCTCGAAGATCACCTTGCTTGGGTCAGTGCTCTCGATGAAGATTTCCTCAACAGTCTTAGGCATAGGTTGACCTTCTGCAGGACGGAAGCCACGGATAGCGAAGCTGATAGGCTCTGTGCCACCAGGAACAAGCTTGTTGAACTCGTAGTTATGGTTGTGATAACCAAACTGGATACCAGCAGCTTTTGTGATTTCACCAGCTGCATTGAATACCTCACCTACAAACTGAGCATCTTCAGCGCTGTTGCAGTTAGGCAAACCAGGCTGTACCATGTACTGCAAACCCAGTACCTTGTGGTCTTCAGTAGCCTTCTTCCAGAAGTCCTTAATCTGTTCGAAGTTGTCCTTTGAATATTCGCGTACAGGTGGGTTCAGGTGTGAGCTCACGATTTCTACACCAGCATCGTCAGCCATCTTCTTGAAATCAGCCATACTTACCTCGCCAATCTTTCCATCACGATAGCCAGCCAGTTCGATATAGCTGTAACCACTTTCCTTAATTTTCTTCAAACCTTCAGCTACACCGTTAGCTGAGAGTTCAGGACCCAGTGAGTAAATCTGCAAGCCCAGAGGACCGCCACCCTTAGGAGCAGCTTCAGCCTTGGCGCAATTGCTAAACAGAGCACCTAATGTCAGTAAAGACGCTCCCTTCAAAAATTCTCTTCTATTTGCCATAATACAATAATAAAATATAGGTTAATATTTAACATTCACATTTGCGGCGTAAAATTAATGAAATTCTTTAAATTATATTGCCATTTTAACGATAATTAGTGCAAAAACACAGCGTGATGTCTGTTTTTACTTCAATACATGCTTGATTCTGTCCAGTTTTCCGTCGCAAGGAGCAGGTTGAATACCCATCAAGTAGCAGAGCAGGGGATAGATATCAATATTCTCAAACTGACGGGCGATATAGCCTTCCTTGAAAGCAGGACCCACCGCACGGAAGATGGCATGCATATAAGGGTCGGTAGGATCATAGCCATGCGCACCATATCCTCCACGAGGGGTATTTCTGAACTCCCAACCTATCTCTGGTGCCACCACAATATCGCCAATACGGTTACTGGTGCCATAATGTAGATAGGCAGGTATCTCTTCCTTCTTCCAAACAGTGAGGTGAGGGATGCCTTTCAGCGTGTTATACACCGTCTCACGATAGGCTGGTTTGGTAAATATACTGGTAGGAATACTGATGACCATCTTGTCATACCATTCAGGTTTTAGATAATCATTCGGCTTGACAACCCTACTTGGAAACTCAGATGACATACCATGATCAGCCACAACGATGAAGTTGATCTTGTCGGCTATAGGCAATTGCATCAAACCGTCATATAGCTTTCCTACGGCATCGTCAGCCAGTTTTACCACCTTGCGAGTTTCTTCGCTATTAGGGCCATAGGTATGTTCCGTATGGTCAGGTTCATCGAAATACACCATGATGAAGTGGGGACGTTCTGGTTCAGGTAGTTGTAAATATTCTATTGCCTTCTGTATGCGCTCGTCGTAGGATATCAACGGCTTTCCGTAATCGTACCAATAGGAAGCATGACTATTGTCATCATCAATGTCACTTCCTACCCAATAGAGAGTAGCAGATTTTACTCCTTGTCGCTCTGCCGTCTTCCAAATGGGTTCCCCTAAGAAGAAGCGAGGGTCTTTTCCTGTTTCCTTGCTGCTAGATGCATAAAGCAGTTGTAGGTCGGGATCCCAGAACGAGTTGTTCACGATACCATGATGGTCGGGGTAGAGTCCAGTAGCCATTGCATAATGGTTGGGGAAAGTAGAGGCTGGATAGGTGGGTTGCATATCCGACTGCACCCCAATCTTTGCCAACCTGTCCATGGTAGGGGCTTCATAGATGATGGGGAAATCCCAACGAAAACCGTCGCAAGAAACAATGACAGTATAGGTGTCTTGCGCTTTTACAAATAATACTAATAAGCAGAATATCAGTATATTTATATATCTTTTCATAAAGTATTAGATTATCTAATTCTTGGTTGTTTGATGTTCGGTTTCTTGAGGACAGTTTTGTTGCCACCAGCACGCTGCACCAAATCTTCAAACAATTTTACCCATTGCTCATCGCCCAGCTGAGCAAAATACTCTGGATGCCATTGAACAGCCAGAATGTTGTATTTTGGGAAACCCTCAATGGCTTCAATCACTCCATCGGGAGCCGTAGCCACCACCTTGAAGTCGGGTGCCACATCCTTTACTGCCTGGTGATGGAATGAGTTGACCGCCAACTGTTCCTGTTGCATGATTTCGTATAGATGAGAGTCCTTAACTACATTCACATGATGGATGGGCATAGCACCATTGGAACGTTGTCCATGCTGAAGCACAGGACGGTTAGGGAACTGTGAAGGGATGTCCTGGTACAAGGTACCACCCATGGTGACATTGGTAAGCTGTTCGCCTCGACAGATGCCCAAAACAGGCTTGTTCAGCTTTATAGCAGCTTTCAACAACCACATATCACTAAGGTCTCGCTCATAGTTTACACCACCTAAGGCACTGGCAGCTTCTTCACCATAAAAGAAAGGATGCACATCCTCTCCACCGCTCAGGATAAAGCCATCTACTTTACTTATCACCTCAGCAGCTGCCAAAGAGTCTCTAGTTAAGGGGATTAATACTGGTATGCCTCCAGCATTTATAATCGCATCCACGTAGGTGAAACGCAAACTGGCGGTATTCTCACTAGCACTATAACCTGTACTTATACCAATCAAAGGCTTTTGCGCCATTGCACTGATGCAGGTCATCATCAGCACCATGCTCCAAAGTAATCTCTTCATTGTAGTATTTTTTTATTATTGTGCAAAACTGAGGGTTAGCGAGGACAAAAGAACTTGTACTATTTGTCGAGCGTAAGCAGTTTCGCAGAGCTTTGTTCTGCAAAGATAGGAAATCCTTTCGTTTTTTTTGTTTTTCTCTCTATTATTTGTTACTTTAGCGGCAATAAACATAATACGTCTTGTTTCTATGGGAAAAAAAATCGTGACTATGGGTGAGATTATGCTTAGGCTTTCTACGCCAGGCAACACCCGTTTCGTACAATCAAATGTTTTCGATGTAGTGTATGGAGGCGGAGAAGCCAATGTGGCAGTAAGCTGTGCTAACTATGGGCATGATGCCTATTTTGTGACCAAGTTACCAAAGCATGAGATTGGACAGGCAGCTGTCAATTCATTGCGCAAGTTTGGTGTCAAGACCGACTATATAGCTCGAGGGGGCGATCGTGTGGGTATCTATTACCTCGAGACAGGTGCTTCCATGCGTCCTAGCAAAGTGATTTACGATCGTGCCCATTCTGCTATATCAGAGGCTGATCCATCGGATTTCGACTTTGATTTCATAATGCGTGGTGCCGATTGGTTCCATTGGTCGGGTATTACACCTGCCATCAGCGACAAGGCTGCTGAGTTGGTGAAGTTGGCTTGTGAAGCTGCTAAGCGCAATGGGGTGACAGTTTCATGCGACCTGAATTTCCGCAAGAAACTCTGGACGAAAGAAAAGGCACAGAGTGTGATGAAACCTCTGATGAAATATGTTGACGTGTGCATTGGCAACGAGGAGGATGCAGAACTTTGCTTGGGCTTTAAGCCACAAGCTGATGTGTCAGGTGGCAAGACGGATGCTGCTGGTTATAAGGGCATCTTTGAGGCGATGGCGAAGGAGTTTGGCTTCCAATATGTGGCATCTACCTTGCGAGAGTCGTTCTCAGCTACGCACAATGGCTGGAAGGCGATGATATACAATGGTCAGGAGTTTTATGAGTCAAAGCGCTACGATATCAATCCTATCATCGACCGAGTGGGTGGTGGTGATTCGTTCTCTGGTGGATTGATTCATGGCTTGCTTACAAAGGCTTCTCAGGGTGAAGCGCTTGAGTTTGCTGTGGCTGCTTCGGCGTTGAAGCATACCATACCTGGGGATGTCAATATGGTGACGATTGATGAAGTGGAGGCTCTTGCTGGAGGCGACGCCTCTGGTCGTGTACAACGGTGATTATGTCACCATTTTGTTGTTTTAAGAGCTGAATTTCCGAGGCTATAATTTCTTCATTTTTGCTAAGAAAAAAGAAAAGAAAAAGTAAATAACGAAATATAGATACTATGAAAAAAGGTTTGTTTTTTATCTTTGCCATGCTGGCAATGGTGGTACAGGCAAGAGATGTAACGTCTCTCAACCAAGAGTGGCAATTCAGAAAAGGCACGTTTGGCGTTTGGGGTGTTTATCCCAATATATTTGTACCGAAAGGTGAGAAGGTAGTAAACCTGCCTCATACCTATAATGACGAGGACTTTATGAACGATGGAGGTTACTATCGTGGTGAAGGTTCGTATATGAAAGAGATTGATGTGCCAGAGAGCTGGAAGGGCAAGCGCATCTTCGTAAAGTTTGAAGGAGCCGGTTCTGTTGCCAATGTACAGGTAAACTGGGTGCAGGTGGGTGAGCATAAAGGAGCCTATAATGCCTTTACCTTCGAGCTGACCGACTATCTTACCTATGGTCAGAAAAATTACCTGTTGGTTACTTGCGACAACAGTCACCGTTTTGATGTGGCTACCCTCAGTGGCGACTTCAATGTTTATGGTGGTTTGTATCGCGATGCATGGCTCATCATTACTGATGATGTAGCTATTTCTCCCCTCTATTTCGGTTCTGATGGCTTACAGGTAACGCAAAAATTGCTGACGGCCGATCGTGGAGAAGTAAGTGCAGAGATTCGTCTTACCAGTAAAACGGGCTATCAGGATTGTGAAGTTGAGTTCCAATTGGTAGATGCTAATGGCCAAGTAGTGATTAGCAAAACAAGCAATATCATCAACAACGATAAAGTAACCATCAATGCAGGTGTCAATAATCCTCATCTTTGGGATGGTATGGCCGACCCATATTTATATAAAGTAGTTGCCATCTTAAAGAAAGGAGGCAAGGAGATAGACCGTGTTGAAGACCAGTTTGGTTTCCGCAATTTCTTTGTAGATGAGAACAAGGGTTTCTTCCTGAACGGCAAACACCTCAAGTTGCGTGGTGTATCTCGTCATCAGGACTGGGCAGGCATTGCTTCTGCATTGACGAAGGAGAACCACATTACCGACTTGAACATCATTCAGGAGATGGGTGTTAATGCCCTTCGCCTGGCTCACTACCCACAGGCTCATTTCATGTTTGAGGAGGCCGACCGTCGTGGTTTCGTGGTGTGGGAAGAGATTCCGTTCATCACAGGCTATAATGCATATAAGGGGTTTGAGGATAACCTGCGTTTGCAGCTCAAGGAAATGATTATCCAGAACTACAACCACCCAAGTATCATGTTCTGGGGTATCTTCAACGAGGTTCCTGGCGGTCACAATGCTATAGCTGCAGAATTGAGTGACATTGCTCATCAACTTGACCCTATACGCCTCACTACATCAGCTACTTGCTTTGAAGGCGATTTCAATTTTATTACTGATGTGATGGGATGGAACAAATACTTTGGCTGGTACGATGGCAAGATAGGTGATTTTGCTGCCTTCTTCGATAATTGGCACCAGACTTATCCCAATGCCAAGATTTCTATCAGCGAATATGGTGCAGGAGCCAGCATCAACCAGCATGTGGGCAAGTTTGATGAAGACAATAAGGAATACAACAATCCTCGTGGCAAACTCCATCCTGAGGAGAAACAAACTGTTTCTCACATGAAGCACATCAAGATGATAACGGAGCGCGACTATATTTGGGGCTCCTACGTTTGGAACATGTTCGACTTTGCTTCGTCAATGCGTACCGAGGGTGATACCAACAACATCAACGACAAGGGGTTGGTGACACACAATCGTCAGACACGCAAAGATGCTTTCTATCTTTACAAAGCAAACTGGAACAAGGCTGAACAGACCGTACATCTCTGCTCAAAGCGCTATGTAGATAGAAAAGAGGATGTGACAGATATCATTGTGTTTACCACAGCTCCAAACGTAAAACTTTATATCAATGGCAAGCTGGTGGGCACCCAGAAAACTGATGCCTATGCTACCGTTGTTTGGGAGAATGTGAAGCTCAACAAGGGGGTGAATCAGGTGGAAGTACGCACAGCTCACGGCAATGACTCTGCAACGTGGAATGTGCAATAATTGAATAATAAGATGGAGAATTTATTTGATATATCAGGCAAAGTAGTTGTCATCACAGGTGGCACAGGCGTTTTGGGTCATGCCATCTCATTCTATTTGGCAGAGCAAGGAGCCAAGGTGGTGATTATGGGTAGAAAAGCTGATGTGGGCAATGCGATGGTAGCCGACATCAAGGCAAAAGGAGGTGAGGCGATGTACCTCACTACCGATGTGATGAACCGTGAGAAGCTAGAGCAGAACCTGGTGGATATCATGACTGCTTATGGCAGGGTGGATGCCCTGTTGAATGCTGCTGGCGGCAACCTCTCAGGAGCTACAATCGGTCCTGACAGTACGTTCTTTGATTTGAATCCAGAAGATTTTCAGAAGGTACTCAACCTGAACCTGATGGGCACTGTTTTGCCTACGCAGGTATTTCTGAAACAGATGGCCGCTCAGGGTAAGGGCGCCATCGTCAACTTCTCGTCAATGTCGGCCTTCCGCCCTTTGACACGTGTGGCAGGCTATGGTGTTGCTAAGGCCGGTGTAAGCAATTTCACCGCTTTCATGGCTACCGAGGTGGCTAAGAAATTCAGTACGGGTATTCGTGTAAATGCCATTGCTCCAGGTTTCTTCCTGACGGAGCAAAACCGTACATTGCTCACCAACCCTGATGGTTCTTGGACCCAACGAGGACAAGACATTATTCATCAGACACCTATGGGACGCATGGGCAATCCCGAGGAGCTGTGTGGCACCATCCACTATCTTATTAGCGATGCCTCACAGTTTGTAACTGGCACCGTTGCCATTGTCGATGGCGGCTTTAACGTATTTACTATTTAAACATACAACTATGGTATTGTGTGAACAAACATTCCGTTGGTACGGTCCTAATGATCCTGTAAGCTTGAGCGACATCCGCCAAGCAGGTGCTACAGGCATCGTTACTGCGTTGCATCACATCTCCAATGGTGAGATATGGACAGTAGAGGAGATTATGAAACGCAAGCACATGATTGAGGATGCCGGACTGCGTTGGTCGGTAGTCGAGAGTGTGCCTGTACATGAGCATATCAAGACACAGACAGGCGATTACCTGCGTTACATCGAGAATTACAAGAAGAGCCTGCATAACTTAGGCTGGTGTGGCATTAAGGTGGTGACCTACAACTTTATGCCAGTGCTCGACTGGACTCGCACTGACTTGGCTTACGAAATGCCAGATGGTAGTCGTGCCCTGCGTTTCGAACGTGCAGCTTTCATTGCCTTCGACCTCTTCTTGCTGAAGCGTCCAGGTGCTGAAGCTGAATATACCGAAGCAGAGAAAACCAAGGCACAGGCTCGCTTTGAGCAGATGACCGACGAGGAGAAAAACCTGTTGGTGCGCAATATGATAGCAGGCTTGCCCGGCTCAGAGGAAAGCTTCACGTTGGAGCAGTTCCAGCAAGAGCTCGACAGATATAAAGATATCACCCCTGAACGCTTGCGAGCCAACCTGATCTATTTTCTGCAAGAGGTAACTCCTGCGGCAGAAGAAGCTGGTGTGAAGTTGGTAATTCATCCCGACGACCCACCATGCTCCATCCTTGGTTTGCCCCGTATCATGAGCAATGCATCTGATTTCCAAGCATTGGTGGATGCCGTTCCATCGCCAGCAAACGGCCTATGTTTGTGTTGTGGTTCGTTGGGTGTCAGTGCCGACAATGATTTGCCCGCCATGATGCGTCGTTTTGCCAATCGCATTCATTTCGTACACCTGCGCAGTACCAAGCGCGATGATGAAGGCAACTTCTACGAAGCTAACCACCTCGAGGGAGATGTACCAATGGTAGAGGTCATGAAAGCCTTCTTGGAGATTCAGCAACAACGTGGCGAGAGCATTGCTATGCGCCCTGATCATGGTCACCAGATGGCAGACGACCTTCACAAACGTACCAACCCAGGCTATTCGCTCATCGGTCGATTACGTGGCCTTGCTGAGCTTCGTGGTCTTGAACTGGGTATTGCCCAAGGGATGAAAGAAGTTTAATTTTCATATTCACTTTTTGGAGCAGCGAGGGCAGATCCAAGCTTGATTGAGTTTGCCGAGTCGTGACAAAATAGGACGTAGTCAAATGAAATAAATATGAGTAATTTTGATAAATTAGCAGTAATGCAAAAGATTGGTGCCACTAAGATGGTGCCAGTGTTCTATAACAAAGATGTTGAGATTGCCAAGCAAGTGGTCAAGGCATGCTACGACGGAGGAGTACGAGCTTTCGAGTTCACCAATCGTGGCGACTTTGCCCATGAGGTATTTGCCGAAGTGAGGAAATACACCCTCGAGGCTTGTCCTGAGTTGGCATTGGGAGTAGGCTCAGTCGTTGATGCCCCCACCGCATCGCTCTACATCCAGATGGGAGCCGACTTCGTTGTAGGACCATTATTCAATCCCGATGTAGCAAAAGTGTGCAACCGTCGTGGAGTGCCATACACCCCAGGTTGTGGCAGTGTCAGCGAGGTAGGCTTTGCCCAGGAAGCAGGATGTGACCTCATCAAGGTATTCCCAGGCGATGTGCTCGGTCCTAAGTTTGTGAAAGGTCTGTTAGCTCCTATGCCTTGGACAAAGCTCATGGTGACGGGTGGGGTAGAGCCCACTGCCGAAAACCTCTCCGCTTGGTTCAAAGCAGGTGTCTTCTGCGTAGGCATGGGCTCCAAGCTCTTCCCCAAAGACAAGATAGAAGCCCAAGACTGGCAATACATCACTGACAAATGTAAAGAAGCTTTGAGTTTTATAGAACGCTAAATAAAGGACATAAGCGGAGAGGCGTTAATTAATTTCGAGTTTTTGCGTTAAGAGAAAAAATCAACTTTTGCGAGCAGCGAGAGCAGAGTCAAGCATGCTTGAGCTATGCCGAGTCGAGACTAAATAGGAGGAACTCAATAAGAGTCGTGAAGCGCTCGTCTATTTTTTCTTAGCAAACACGAAGTAATTTTAGCCTCGGAGGTTCAGCCCTTGACTTTTCTTTTTTGGTTCTTTTTCTTTGCGTTATGGCAAAGAAAAAACAGGAATTAAATATTATGAAAACATTTCTTGATAAGAACTTTCTTTTAGAAAGCGAAACAGCTTGCAAACTCTACCACGAGCATGCAAAAGCGTTGCCCATTATCGACTACCACTGCCACCTCAATCCCAAGGAGATAGCCGAAGACCACCGTTTTCGTTCCATCACCGAACTATGGCTTGGAGGCGACCACTACAAGTGGAGAGCCCTGCGTGCCAATGGTGTAGATGAGTATTTCATCACAGGAGGAGCCTCCGACTGGGAGAAGTTCCAGAAGTGGGCAGAGACCATTCCTTACACCTTCCGCAATCCGCTTTATCACTGGACGCATTTGGAGCTTCGCACAGCTTTTGGTATTCAGAAACTCCTCAACCCTGATACAGCTAAAGAAATCTACGACCAGTGTAACGAGATACTGCAACAGCCAGATTTCTCTGCTCGTGGTCTCATGCGCAAGTATAATGTAGAAGCAGTATGTACCACCGATGACCCAATAGATACTCTTGAATACCATGAACAGATTGCTGCAAGTGGATTCGAAATCAAAGTGTTACCTGCTTGGCGTCCAGATAAGGCAATGGCCATCGACAACTCACAGACCTATCGCACCTACATCGAAAGTCTGGGTGAGGCCAGTGGTGTTGACATTTACAACTACACCGATCTGCTCGAAGCCCTCTACCTGCGTCATTTGTATTTTGCCCAGCATGGTTGCAAGTTGTCCGATCACGGAATAGACTGCTTCTATGCCGAGCCAGTAACCGAAGACGAGATGCAGAGCATCTTTGTCAAGGTCATGTCAGGAGACGAAGCAACCGAGGCAGAGAAGTTGAAGTTCAAGTCGGGTCTGCTTACCTACTTTGCCGAGCTCGATGCCGATAGCCAGTGGGTACAACAGTTCCATTATGGTCCTCAGCGCAACAACAACACCAAGATGTTCCAGCTGTTAGGTCCTGATGCAGGTTTTGACTCTATGGGTGAGTTCTCTACCGCCAAGAGCATGGCACAGTTCTTCGACCACCTCAATAGCGAAGGATGCCTAGCCAAGACCATAGTCTATAACCTCAATCCCAATGCCAACGCTATGGTAGCCACCATGATAGGCAACTTCCAAGACGGCAGTGTACCAGGCAAGATGCAATGGGGTAGTGGTTGGTGGTTCCTCGACCAGAAAGATGGCATAGAAAACCAGCTCAATATGCTCTCTTTGCAAGGCTTGCTCAGCAGGTTTGTGGGTATGTTGACCGACAGTCGTTCATTCCTCTCATATCCTCGTCATGAGTATTTCCGCAGAATCCTGTGCAACCTCGTAGGACGAGATGTAGAGAATGGTGAGTTACCAGCAGAAGAGATGCCCCGCATCGCCCAGATGATAGAAGATATCTGTTATTACAATGCTAAACGTTACTTTAATTTTTGAAATATGAAAAGGTTATTGATTTCAATTGCATGGTTGGCAGGAGTGGTTCTGTTTGTAGGTTGTGGCACCATTGCCATGAGCCCAGAGAAAGCTGCAGAGCGAGCAAACATGGTGTATAATGCATTGTCCGACCGCCATTTTAAGATAAGTGTCAACTTCATGTATCCGTTGAGAGGTTCCGCAAGAAGTCTTACACCCGATTATTCCGTGGAAGTTAGAAACGACTCGCTGATTTCACATCTGCCTTATTTTGGAGAAGCTCGCAACCTTCCTTATGGTGGAGGTCAGGGCTTGAATTTTGCAGCTCCCATCGATAGCTATTATGATTATCAGAAAAAGAACGATGAGTTTGTGATTGAAATAGGAGTAAGAAATTCAGAAGACATCTTTGTCTATACAATCAATATGTTTGATAATGGCAGGTCGTCTATCGATGTCAGGTCTCGTCTGCGCGATCCCATCTCTTATTCAGGAGAGTTGGATTTATGAAGGTCGTCTTTTAGCACCCACCACTGCGTGAAGTTCTCAAACTTCACCAGTGCTTTGTTGCCCTGTACCTTCACCACAGTGGCCCTCATATTCTTGTCTATGAAGGTGGCATAGCCAAACTTGAAGAAGGTAGAAAACATATCGAAGTTGCCATTACGGCTATACTCCGCCAGCTTGTCCAAAGTCTCTGGTACCACCGTCCCGTAGCAGTCCTGACTAATTGCCACCTGCTGTCCTGGTTGTACATTGTCATCCGCCCAACCCCTCAAGGTCATGGCCACCATTATCACCATCAGTATTACTATCCTCTTCATGCCTGCGAAGTTACAACATTATTTTTATACTCCAAGCATTAGTATGTCTTTTTATCTCTGGTTCATGCAATGAAAATTTGATGAAAACATATTTTATGGCAATCCTGCAGACAGTCTCTTAATCCATGAAACAGACAATCCCTCGAGAAGAGGGATTAAGGGTGAAATCATGCAGAAGCAATGCAAGTGCTATTAATCTTAATGTCCGAAGTAGGAAAGTGGGGAAGTGGGAAAATGGTGAAGTGGGAAAATGGTGAAGTGGGAAAATGGTGAAATGGTTATGTGGGAAAGCAGGAAAGAGGATAAGTTTGTAGGTAGGCTAGTGGAAAGTGGGGGGAGTGAAAAAGTATAAAACAAGCCCGATGAAGATATGATGTGACCCCGAAAAGTTGGACGATAAATTAAACGTTAATTTTTTATTTCTCTATAGTAGTGAGCTCGGTATTGTACTGGGCTCATTCCTTTTAACCTCAGTTTTATTCTTTTATTGTTATACCAATCAATATATCTTT
>JAEEGL011544555.1_pt1 | contig 93902 bp, 95 predicted proteins | sample 9134231 | NCBI WGS metagenome assembly JAEEGL01 (sample SAMN16246548, study PRJNA631951) | gut metagenome | biome: gut microbiome; feature: rumen; material: fiber-attached | host: Bos | place: Iran: Karaj | collected 2018-10 | reverse complement strand
TCTTTTAATACTTTATTTTTAAAATCATCAGAATATGCTTTACCCATAAAAATAACACCTCACTTTCTTGAGGTGTTATTTTATAATAAAGTCCTGTTTTTTTAAAGTGTCCAAAATGGGGTTCACTCCATTTTAGTCTTCTTATCTCTTTTGAATTAATTCTAATTCTATATCTGTAAGTTCTCTTATTTCACCTTGTTTTAAATCTTCTGGTAAGAAAAACTCACCCATACAAATTCTATTTAGTTCTACTACTGTAGCTTTGAAACAACCAAACATTCTTTTAATTTGATGATATCTACCTTCTTTTAAAGTTACTTTACAAGTATATTCACCAGTAATATCAAGAATAGCTGATTTGCATTCTCCATCACTTAAGTTTATACCTTTAAGAAATCCTTCTTTCATTTCTTCAGTAACTGGGATATCTAATGTTACTTCATAGATCTTTTGAACATGTTTTTTTGGAGAAAGAATATTATGCGCAAATTCTCCATCATCAGTTATTATCATTAAACCTGTTGTGTCTTTATCTAGTCTTCCAGCTGGGAATAAATCTCTTGTCATATACTCATCTGGAACTAGTTCTAATACACTTCTTTCATTCATATCTGTTGTTGATACAAATCCTTTTGGTTTATTTAAAACTAAATAAACATAGTCTCTAGTATCAATTTCTATTCCATCTATTGTTACAGATACATTATCATCATATTTTTCTTCAGGACGTTTTACTAATTCACCATTTACTTCAACCAATCCATTAGAGATTAGTTTTTTTATTTCTTTTCTACTATAATCAGTTTTTTCTGAAATAATTCTATCTATTCTTTTCATAGTAATCACTATCTCTTTTCTTTAAAACATTTATACACTAACTCTTCAATATTTATATTTTTATTAGTATCTATCTTATTAGAAATAAGAGTTAAATATTCAATGTTTCCATCTCCACCTCTGATTGGTGAAGAAGTTAAATTTTTAACATAAAAACCTTTTTCATTAAAGTAATTAATCATATCTTTAATAATATCTATATGTATTTGTTTATTTAATATTATACCTTTATATTTATCTGCGATTTCTTTTCCACATTCAAATTGAGGTTTAATTAAACATACCATATCAATACTTACATTTTCAGATGCAATCTTATCAATTATTCTTTTTAAGGAAATAAATGATACATCACATACTGCGATATCAATGTTTTTAAAATAAGGACTCTCAAATTCTTTAAAATTTGTTTGTTCATGAAGGTCTATTTTTGGATTATTTCTTAAAGATTCATGCATAAGGTTTGTTCCAACATCAACTGCTACTATGTGAGATGCACCATATTGAAGTGCACAATCACTAAAACCTCCAGTTGATGAACCAATATCCATTACATTTTTATTAGTCATATCTATATTAAATTCATTAATAGCTTTATCTAATTTTAATCCACCGCGAGAAACATATTTAAGTTTATCATTATCTTTAATATCAATTAGATCAGTTTCTTTAACTAGATAATTAGCTTTATCAATAACTTTCCCATTAACTAAAACAAATCCTTCTTTAATAAGTTCTTGTGCTTTTGATCTAGATGGTACTAATGACTTTTCAACTAATTCTTTATCAAGTCTCATAATAAACCTCCATTCAAATAAACTGTTTTTCATTATAACATATTACATAATTATTATAACAATCAATTATTTATTTTTTTAGTAGTTTTTTAATGTTATCATAATTTTCTTCAACTTTTAAAGGTTCGTTTATAGAGAATATATTACTATTAGGAAATAATTCATTTAAAGGTAATTTATATTCTTTTGCTTGAAATTGATTATTAATTATTTCAAATTGATATAGTTTAGATAAATCTATAACTATATCAAAATTTATATCTTTATAATATTCTAAAGATGTATTTAAAGATTCTAATGTATCATAATTTTTTGCATCTACCATACCTGAAAATCTATCATATTTAAAAGAATTATCTATGATTGCTACTTTTGTATTTAACATAGAAATAAATTTATTGTAATATTCTTCAACTTTTAAATCATAATTATTAGATATATAAGTTGAGTCATTTAAATATTCTTTATTAGTACCTGCGATAATAAGTATATATTTTTCTTTTTTTCTTTTTTCTTTATTAATAGTCATATTATCTATCTTTAATTTAGAAAATTCTTCTACAAGATCTACTTCATCTTCATCATTAAAGTTTTCTAATATTTTTATAATATAGTTATATATTTCTTCTTTCGTGTATCCATTATCCACTTCGTAATCATCATCATCACCATCTGTTTGGTATTTAGAAATAAATGTTACTGTATGTTTATTTCTATTATTAGAATCTTTAAATGAAATAGAATTATCAGAAGAAACATGATGACCACATAATACACATTCATAATCACTTGTTATAAATCCATAATGTTCAAGTCTTACTTGATGATCACATTGAATACTTTTTATAACCTCTTTTGCTTTATCACTTTCTTCTAGCGATTCTTTTATTTCAGTTTTTAGTATATCAAAGTACTGATTTAAATCAGGTATATTTGGAAACCACTCATCTTCAGTTCTTCTAAATGGACGATAATAAGATCTATCTTCAATATTAGCTATTACTGGATCATTATTATCAATTGTTATATTAGCATTTATTAATTCTATTATTTCTCTTTTTTTCATTTTAATTTCCTCACAATTGCTTTTGAATTATCTTGTAAATATTCAAAAGATTCTTCTAATTCATCTTGCTTTAAACGATATTTATCTACAGCATCGTAAATATAATCAACTACATATTTTTTTTTATCATCCATTAGAGCTTCATATCCAACTAAATTAGTATCAAATGGTATTTCTATTTCATATGTAGGATTATATTCATCACTAAATACATGCCCACCACAACATGCACATTTTCTATTATGAGGTGACTTTATTACAATTTCATGATTACATGATTTTTGAAATGCAAACATTGCATCTCTTTTCGCTTTTTCTAATTTATCAAATTCTTTATATTTTTGGTTTCTATACTCTCTTATTATTTTTAATGCTTCAAGACTTTCTTTTCTATTATAGTTATTACCACTTTTTCTAAAAAATCTATCTAATTCTTCTAGTGTAATATATAACTCATGATATTCTTTTGTTAATTTTTTATATTTCTCTTTTAACTCTTCAAATTCCATAATTTTTCCTTCTTTCAATATAAGTGTATGAAATTTTTATTGATAAGTATAATATATATGTATTATAGTATCTATAAGGAGTGCTTATAATGAATATAGACTTAGAATTATATAGAGTTTTCTATGTTGTTGCTAAAAACAAACATATGACTAAAGCAAGTGAAGAATTACATATTTCTCAACCTGCGATATCTCAATCAATAAAAAAGTTAGAAGACGAATTAGGTGGAACTCTTTTTCTTAGAAGTAATAAAGGAATGGAATTAACTGAAGAAGGTAAAATGTTTTATGAATATGTTAAAGGCGCTTTAGAATTAATTAATAATGCTGAAAACGAATTTACTTCTTTTAAAGATTTATCTAAGGGAGAAATTAAAATTGGATGTTCAACAACTTTAACTAAACTTGTTTTAATGGATGCTTTAAAAGAATTCCATTTAGATTATCCTAATATAAATATTAATATTACTAATGATTTAACTTCAAATTTAATTAATAGTTTAAAACTTGGTAAATTAGATTTTGTTATATTTAATGAGAGTAATATTAAAGAGTCAAATTTAAATTTAGAAACTATAAAAAAATTAAAACAAGGATTTATTTATAATCCAGATTATTTTAAAGATAATATAAATACATTTGAGGAATTAAATAATTATCCTTTAATACTTCAAAAGAAAGAATCTAATAGTAGAAAACTATTAGATTCACACTTAAAAGGTTATAATGTTGAATTAATACCTAATATGGAAGTTGTTAGCCAAGAGTTAATTACTGAATTTACTAACATTGGTTTAGGTGTAGGATTTGTAAATATAGATTTAGCAAAAAGAAACTATAAAAACTTAAAGGAATTAAACATAAACAAAAAAATGCCAAATATAAATATATATTTGGCAACTAATAAGTCAGTTTCACTTACATTTGCTAGTAAAACATTTATTAATTATTTAAAAAAATAAAAACTGGTTTATACCAGTTTTTTTATCTTAAATATAAAAAATCATCCTCTTCTTCAATAAGAGTAATTGGTCCTTTTACGGATACTTTTTTGCTATCTAAAATAAGCTCATTATATAAATAATAATATCCACTTTGATCTAGGTTTACTAATTGATATGGTGTAATTAGTTTTGTTGCTCCATTATAAGAATTTATATACTTTCCATCTATTTTACCAATTGTATAATCATTTTCTTTTTCTTCTAATAATGTTGCGCCATCTTTGTTAATTGCACCGATTAAAGATTCAAATGTAATATCTAATTCTATTCCATTATCAGACTTGCAGAAACGAACAATATCATCACTTTTACTAATTGTTGCATATGTTATAGACTTTCTATCAGGTAGTCTATTAGACTTATTCCAACTAATAACTGTATAGTTTCCAGATAATAGTTCTTGTTCCCAGATTTTTTTAGTTATTTTTTCTAGTTCTTCATCAAATATATCATTATCTGGATTGTTAATTAGCACATCAAAAAAAGCATAGAATATACCATAATGTTCCATTAAACATTTTATAAGATTAATACGTTGTTTTTTTCTTATGTCTTTAATCTTTTTGTATCTTTCCATATACATTTAACCTTCCCGATTGGGACTTATTATAACATATTTTTAAAAAAGTAAATCATAAAAAATGACTAGTAAAAACTAGTCATTTTTAAAACTCAATTGTTCTACTTTCTTCTGTAAATGAAGAGAATGTTGCTTTTGAGTTAGTTAAATATAATACTTCTGTATTATCATCATTTTCTGAGTACATATTTCTTAATTCAGGATTATGATCTAACATATCTTTCTTTGCTTCTACTCTATCATCTCTTACTAGTGTTGTTTCAACTCTTAACCATTTACCGTTTAAAAAAGCACATATTTCAACATTAGGATTCTTTTCTATTTGTTTTGATACATTTTTTACTTTTCCCGTTTGAATATATAATTTATCTTCAAATATATTAAGAGCTCCGAATGGTCTTACTCTTGGTCTATCTCCATCTATTGTTGCTAAATAAAAAACATTACTTTCTTTTAAAAACTCATATACTTCTTTCATTTTTATTTCTCCAATTCCTTATAATAATATTCTACATCAATAATTGTTCCATCAGGATATTTTTCTTGTGATTTTCTGACAAAATTAGTAAATCCCCATTTAAAATATATAGCTTTATTTTTTGTTTCTGTTGGTTCTACTCCAATAGTTAATCTTTTATAACCTTTACTTTTTAAATCATTAACCATATAGTTAAATAATATTGAAAAGTATCCTTTTCCTTGATATTCATCAATAGTTCTAAATGCCATCATATATGCTGTTTTATCATCTATTAAATCACTTATATCTTTTAATACATTTGGATCTATTAAAGCAGTTGCTTCTGCAATAATCTTTCCATTTAAAACACCATAATAAGGAATAATAGAACCATTTTTAAATCTTTTAATATTTTCATCTTTCCAAGTAATCCAATTCCCTTTGTCTTCATCACTATGTTCTATTTCATAATCCCATTTTATATTCATTTCATCTAGATTAGCAATTTTACATATATAATTACTCATTTAATCATCTTCTCTCATTTATAATTCTATATCAAATAATCTTCTTTATCTACAAAAAAGAACAGTATAAACTGTTCTTTAATATCCAAAGCCAAATAAACTATTACTCTCATATCTCTTTAATGATTTATTGAAAAATATGATTGAAAAAATAAACCATAAAGCTGCTGCAAGAGTAATTGTTCCTATGCTTAATATATTAAGAGATTTTACTATTTCTACTTCAACAGCACCAGCAAGTAATGATGGTACTATAAATATAAAGAAGAATCTTAATACACCTGTGAATGCACCACCATGATATAAAGTATTACTTAAGAATAATCCAAACATACCATGAGATACATTATCACCATCCATTAGATAGAATGATACAGTCATACATATAAGTGTAAATGAATAAATTATAACAGCTGCTATTAAGATTAGGTAAATAGAAACTAATATTTGTAATAAACTTAATTTAGCCCAGATAACATAAACTATAAAGCATGTTAAACCAAATATAAAATCTCCAAATGCACTTGTATGTAATTTTGATGTAGATACTTTAACTAATATACTTTTAGGAGTAAGTAAGTACTTATCTAAGGAACCTGTTGCTATATATGTAGGTATATTAGTAATGCCTGCAAATATAGATATTACAAGTCCATATCCAGTTGTACCAAATCCATATAAACCAAATATATCCATTGGTTTCCATCCATTTATTACCCCTACTGTTTTACCAAAGTAATACCATAATATAAGAAATGAAACATTATTAATTGCCATACCAATAACAGTAATAATAAATGAAGTTCTTAATTCTTTTTCGTTTCTTATATTTTTTCTTATATTTAATAATGCAAGTCTTATATTCTTCATACTAACCTCCATTTATCATGGCTTTTTCTTTTGATTTTTTGTATACAAAAATTAAAAGTAAGCCAAATACTACTATCCATAGTACTTGAAGTCCAATTCTTGTTAAGTATTCATTATTCCATGATTCATATACTGTGCTAGATGCAAAATTGACTGCACCAAATGGACTTATAAATGCAAATACTTTTAAGAAAGGCGGAAACATTGATATTGGTAAATAACTTCCACCTAGAACCATTATTAATTTATCTACTATCCAGTGAACTGGTCTAACATCTTGAATAAAGAATGCTAGTAATCCAATTACACCATATAGAAATAAACCAAGTACTTGTCCTAAGAATAAAACAATAATAAATGATGGTATAAATATTTTTAAATTAAGATTAGGTACACCAATAGCTATAGTCATAATAATAGTACCTACTAAACTAATAAATAAAAATGAGAATAAACCTTGTCCAATTACCCTTAAGAAGTTAATAGTTAAATAACTTCTAGGTTTATTCATGTATACTTCTACATTACCACTTTTAACATCTTTCATTATTATGTCATCTATTCTTCTAATAGATAAAGTCATTATACAGAAGTATATAAACATACTCCACATAGTAGTTTTGTAATCTACTCCGTTAACGGAACCACCATTAATTTTAAATATGTAAGCATATAGTAAGAATACTATAAAACATCTAGCTATCATATTAAAAATATCAAGTAAGATATTAGTCTTATCTTGCATTTGGTTTTTCATAAATATTCTTACTATTGTTAAACCAAATCTAGTCTTTTTCATAGATGCCTCTTATTATATCTTCTAGTGATTCATTATCAATATTAACGTCATCAATATCAAAATGTTTAATTAATTCTTGTAATGCTTTTTGAGTATGAATAACTTCAGTATCTACTCTTACTATTATTTGATTATTACTTCTTTTTGTATAAGTCATACCATCTAATAAATCAGGAAATTCAGTGAATTCTACATTAGGTGTAATAATAATATTTTTAACCTTAACGTAGTCGTTTATTAACTTTTTAGTAGATGTGTCTATGATAATCTTACCGTGATTAATAATTACACATCTATCACATATACTTTGAATATCTTCTGTATCATGACTTGTTAAAAAGATTGTTACTTTTTCTTCTTTATTAATCTTTAGTAATAAATCTCTTAAACTCTTCTTAGATACAACATCAAGTCCGATTGTAGGTTCATCCAAGAAAATTATTCTAGGACTATGAATTAATGAAGTAGCAATTTCAGCTCTCATTCTTTGACCTAAAGAAAGTTTTCTTACAGGCTGTTTAATAAAATCTTTAAGATCAAAAAGGACAGACAATTCATCTATTCTTTTCTTAATAGATTCTTTATCCATATCATACATAGCACCAAACATTTCCATACTTTCTGTAAGAGGAAGATTTGGTAATAACTGACTTCTTTGTCCAAATACTGTACCTATTTTGTAAGCAAGTTTATTTCTATCTTTAATAGGAGTTAGACCACATATTTTTATATCTCCTTTAGTAGGATATAAAATACCTGTTAACATCTTAATAGTTGTAGACTTTCCTGCTCCATTTGGCCCTATAAAAGCTATAGTTTCTCCTTCTTCTACATTAAAAGTTATATCATTTACGGCTTTTACTGTCTTTGTTTGTTCATGGAACAAATTATAAATAAAACCTTTATTTTCGTTTTTAACTTTGTATTTATAATCTTTAGAAAGATTTTTTACTTCTATAATATTCATATTAATCACTCCCTATTCTGTTTAATTTTATCATACTTTTCAATAAGTGATTAACAGTTGAAAATAAAAAAAGCACGGCAAATCACTTATAGTGACTCCGTACTTTTAAAGTTCGTGTAGGTTATCCCCGAGATAGCTCGCATCTAGTTGTTTATATCTCCTCACTTGTTAAAAATTATACAATAGTTTAATTATTTGTCAATATTTTATTTTTATTGTGTTTCTTTGTTTTTTTGTTTTCTTTATAATAACCTTTTCTACAAATAATCTTATCACATGATGCAAGTACACCAGGTAATACAAATAATATTAGTATTACAGATGTAAGTGTACCTTCAGATATTGTTTCACATATTTTAGCTGCAATTGCTGATGCAAAGTTTGCAACAACAAGTGTAACAATAATAAGAATTGATGAAGAACTAAGAATTGTATTAATTGATTTATTATATGCGTTAAGAATAGAATCTTTTACGTTCATCTTTTTTCTACCTTCAAGATAGTAAGATGTATAGACTATTGCATAGTCAATTGTAGCACCCATTAGAATTGCTTGAACTATTAGAAGTGCAATAAAGTATACTTTACCTCCTGATATAGTAATACAACTCATTGTTACATATACAGCAGTTTGTATTATTAATACTAATACAAATGGAATGATTAAATCTTTAAATGTAAATGCAACTACTACAAATATAAATATCATAGTAAGTACTGTAATCTTATTTAATTCAGCATCAAAAGTTTTACTCATTTCTACTGCCATTGATGAATGACCTACAATATATATTCCTTCTTTATCACCTAAGTCTTTTTCTAATTTGTTTATAAACTTATATGTTTCTTTATCTTCAGGTGCATAAGAAGTATTTAAAACTAATCTAGAATAATCAGAAGATACTAATAAATTCTTAGCTTTATTAATAGTATTTTTGGCATTTACTATTTTTTCTTTCATATCTTCATCAATAAAACTACTAAATCTTTTATCTGTTAGGATATCATCATTTAAATAATTAACTACTTCTTCTACTGTTAATTTATAATTATTATCATAATTATTTGATGAACCATAGTAAATGTATACTAATTCTATTAATGATTTATCTAAGTCATTACTTAACTTACTTAATACTGCAAAACTTTCATTTGTAGTATATTTAATACCATTTATAGAAGTATTCATAACTGAAAGAATTGTAGTTAATTTATTTTTTGTAGATTCATCAAATTTATCAGAATAATCTTTATTATTCATTACATTATTAACAATAAAATCTACATAATTATATAAAGAAATATTGTTATTTGATGTTATCTTTTTATTATCATATAATCCAAATATTAAAGACATCTTATCTTTTTTCATATTTAATAATTTAGAAAGTCTAGTTGAATCATATTTAGTATTATTATTAGTTGATATCATGACTGTTCTTACTAAAGATAATTCTTCTAATGAACTTCTGTTTATTTTACCTTTTAATAATTCATTATCTTTATTATTAATTATTAAATTAGATAATTCTAATGGAGATAGTTTTGTATTACCTTGATTATATGTATATACACCATATATTTTTTTAACTTTAGATGAATCTAAATTAATAATTGAAGATACTTCATTATAATCAAAAGTAGTATCTAAATTATTCATGATTGTAACAGCTAAAGATAATTTACTATTCATTTCATTATTTAAAGTTACAAATGAACTTAAATCCTTTTTATAATTATTGATAAAATTAAATAGATCTTTTAATGAAATATTTGTACTACCATCTTTAATACCATATATCATATTAACAACTAATTGATTATTATTAAGAACACTATTAATTTCTGTATTTGAGTACTTTGTATCCTTATTATTCATTATAAATAATGCCTTATTAAGTGATACAATTTGTTCTTCACTTAGATTATTCTTTATAGAATCAGTATTAAGTAAGAAGTTAACAAATAAGTAAGGACTCATAGTGTTATTCTCAATATAATTATTTAATACGCTTTGTACAGGTGTACTTATATTAAACATCTCATATAGTTTACTATTAGGAAGAATAGCATCTTTGTATGTAGATAATGCTACTAACTCTTTTAATTCTATTATTGTTGAATCATTAAAATAGTTTTTATATTCATCACTTTCACTAAGTGTAAGTGCAATGTTAGCAAATTCACTTAAAGTAAGTTTAGTATTAGTAGTAGTTCCGTCATAAAGAATATATAAATTATTTATAAGTGAACTATCTAGTCCTAATAAATTAAAGTAAACTTTCATTGTTTCTATATCAACAGGAGTTTCTACTGTTGCTTTATCAGATAATGTTAAAAGTAGTTTTAAACTATTTATAGAGTTTTCATTAAACTCAGATTTATATGTATTATCTTCACTCATAGCAAGTGCTGTTCTTGCAAACTCATTTAATGTAAGTCTTGTATTGTTATCACTTGTAACATTATAGAATAAGAATAATTTTTTTATTAATGCTTCATCTATACCGAATATATTAGATAATTCTTTTGAATTCATCTTCTTATTTATAATGTTTTTATTAGTAAAGTTATTTAATTTTCTAAGCTTGCCTACTGTATTATTATCTAATTCTTTAGAATAAGTTTTATCATTTAAAACATCATTAAGTAAGAAGTTAGTAAATTCATTTATAGTCATTTTAGTATCTACATTCTTAGATTCATAATAAATGAATATACTATTAGCATCTTCATAACTAATATTTAATAATTCGCTTATTTCTTTTATTGATCTCTTTTTATTTAGCTTTTCTTTATTAGTAAAGTTAGTTAATAAATTAATATTTTCTTTCATATCAGATGTTATATCTTTTGAAAATTTTTCATCTGTAAAAATATCACTTCTTATAAAATTAATAAATTCATCTAAAGTCATCTTATTAGAATTATTTTTATTATAATAGTTATAATAAATAATCTTTATTAAAGATTCATCTATATTCTTCTCTTCTCCTAGAGAACTTAATTTAGAATTAAGTTCATCATAGTAAAGAGGTTCATTAATGGTATTTGAATAACATAATACTTGATCTATTTTTTCATCATTTTCAAGAGTCTTGCAATAATTGGATATTAAATCTTCATATTCTTTTTTATATACAATAGCTATTTGATTATTAGCATCAAATACTTTTGCTACTTCATCTTGTTCTGAACCTGTATAAGTAGTTGTAATATTACCTTTTACAATGAATGCTACAACAAATAGAATTATTATTGCTATTAATTGACCAAAACGAGTTTTATAACTATATGCACCTAACCAACCAAGTTTAAAGTTAATTGGTCTTTTCTTAGTTTTTTGAATTGGTTTATCAAATAAAAGAAGTAATCCTGGTAAACAGAAGAATATACTTACTAAGCTTAGTATTACACCTTTAGCTAATACAATTCCTAAGTCTTTACCAATTGTAAAACTCATGAATATAAGTGCTAATAGACCTACAACTGTCGTTACTGAACTTGATGATATAGCAGAGAATGATGCATATAATGCTTTTTTCATTGCTTCTACTTTATCTTTAGTTTTAGCACATTCTTGTTTATATCTATTAGATAACATGATTGAATAATCCATTGATAAAGCTAGTTGAAGAATAGCCACGATTGATTCAGTTATTTCTGAAACACTACTAAACATTACATTAGTACCCTTGTTAATGAATACTGCTATACCAATTGATATTAAATAAAGAAATGGTTCTACATATGAATCACTTAAAATAACAAGTATAATCATTGCACATACAATTGCTCCAATTACAATTGATATTTTTAATATAGTTTTATGCTTTTCATAAATAGATCCAGACATAGCAAATGGTTTATATTCTTTTTTAACCGTGTCATATACTTCTTTACTTGTTTTAGAACTTGCAGAATCATCTACATTAACTATGTACAAAGTATAATCATCTTTGTTGAAAGACGCAGAATCATCATAATCTACACTTTTAACTCCTTTTATACTTTCTAATTCTTTAAGTCTTGAAGACTTCTTTTCTTTACTTAGATTCTTATACATGACATTTAATGTTGATGTATCTTCTTCAGGAAAAGAATCCTCCATAATGTCATATCCTTGTTTAGTTTCACTTGTTGAAGGTAGATATTTCATTATATCTGTGTTTATATTTACTTTAGTTGATAAATATAATGAAAATCCTGAAAGTATTACAAATAAAACTAAAAAAATGTTTCTAAATTTTACTATAAAATCAGTTATTTTTTTCATATTATATTCCCTCTCATTCACGTACAGGCAACATTCTATCTCTAAATATTGGACAGTGTATAGAACACAAAACAAGCAGATGTCTAAATTTAGACATAGTCTAATAATATGTACAAATTATTTATACACTGTCTATATTTTTAATTAAAAAAGTGCTATACTACTCCTGCGAGGTGGAATTATGAAAGTTAAAAATATAAATTCTTCATCTAAGAAAACAAGACTAGCAATAAGAGATGCATTTATTGAATTAATTGATGAAAAGAAAGAAATTGATAAAATAACTGTTACTGAATTAGTTAAAAAAGCTAATATTACTAGATCTACTTTTTATACACATTACAGTGATATCTATGAAATTGTTAAAGAATTAGAAGATGAAATAGTAAATCAATTTATTAATGATAATGATCAAATAACTAATATAGATGATTGTAATAAGTATATTGATAGTGCAATTACATTTATCAAAGAAAATGAAGATAGTTTTAAAAAGTTAATATCAGGTACGGATTCAAACTATTTCTTTGAAAAACTAAAAAAGAAAATAAGTGTAACTTTAGAAAATATATTGAGTGATGATATTAAGAAAAATGAATACTATAAATTAGATATAGATTTTCTAGTAGACGGTCTATTTAACTTAATAATTAGATATTTTAAATCACCTAACTACTACTCTTTAGACGAAATAAATGAAAGAGCTAAAGAATGGATTAAAAACTTTATTTATTAAAAATAAAAAGGAAGATTACTCTTCCTTTTTTTCATTCATTTGTGTTGTTGGTTCTTCTGTTTTTGTTTCAGTTGTATCAACTTTTATAGAACCTACACCACCTTCAAGATAGACTGTATTAATTCCGTTTCCTACAGTTTTTCCATCAGATAGTTTATCACCATTTAATTTAATTTCTCCAAGTCCTTTACTAGCTTTAATAGTATAATTTTCAATTGAATCAAGTAGTTTTAAATTCAATGAACCTATTCCACAATCAAGTTTATTTGTTCCGGTTAAAGTAGCATTAATTGTTACTTCACCTGCTCCAAATTCAGATGTTAAATTATTAATAACACCATTTTTAATTTTAAATGCACCAGCACCTGTTTCAGCTTTGAATTCTTCAGTTGCTCTTATATCCTTAATTGTAGTTGCTCCTGCTCCTACTTCATAATCAATTTTTTTAGCATATAGTTTATCAATTTTAACTTTAGCTGCTCCAATTTCAATATCTACTGTATTAAATACTAAATCCTCAGGAATAAATATTTTTAAATACGATTTATTAGAATTGAAATGGAAACTATTATTAGACTTATCTAGTAATTCAATTGTATCTCCAGCTACATTAACTTTTAATTTTTCATTATTAGTTTCATAAGCAAAGTCTCCAGTTGCTATTTCAACAGTACCTGCTTTATATTTAAGTATTAATCTTGAAATATCTTGGTCTTCTTTAATTTCAAATGCTTCTTTTCTTACTTCACCAATTGATGAATCAGAAGTAAATACACCTAGAATACCTAGAAAAGCTTGAATAATACCTGCAATAATTGCTATTGCAAATGCTATTGCACAATATTTAATTATACGTTGAGCAGTTGTCATTTAATTTCAACTCCTCCGAATAAGCAATTAGCATTTACATAAATTGTTTTAGTTGTTTTTTCTTTTTCATTCTTATCGTGTTTATTATCAACACCACCAAATATGGAATTAGATACTACTTTAACAGCTACATCCTCGGGAATAAAAATAGTAATTCCTCCAAAGATAGCAGATGCTTCAATTGTTGCATCGTCTTCTAATTTTGCACCTCTTAAATCAAGTTCAATACCACCAAAGATTGCATCTAAAGAAGTACCAGCAAATTTTTCATCTTTATAATTTAACTTTTGTCCTGAAAAAGTTGCACAGTGTTTTGCACTATCATCTATTTTTTTAGCTTTATTTCTATTAATATTCATTAATGTATTTTTGAAAATAAATGATAAACCAATTCCAATTAGTATAAGTGGAACAATTAACTTAGAAATAAGCTCAAATGTAATAATATCATTACATGCAAGTAATAATAATACACCTACACCCATTCCAATTAAGTTTCCAATTGTATCGCTTCCTGATATTAATCCCATGAAGCATGGAACAATAATAAATAATGTCCACCATCCATCAAAGAATATTTCAAAATCAATGATGTCAAATGATCTTAGCATTATTAGAACACCTAATGCCACAAATAATAAACCCCATAAAATGTTTTTAAATGTTTTCATCTTTCCTACTCTCCTATTTTATTACTAGTTCATATAATTGTTTATCTCCATCAATCATACCTTGTTTTATTTCATTAGCAGTAAAATAGATATATCTATCTTCACCATACTTATAAGCTATAGTATCAAATGAACTTAATGTTGGAGATGAATATGTAATCATTGAACTAATAATCGTTTTAATTATATCATAATTATCTTCTAAAATATTATATTCACTTTGATAATAGTATATTTTCTTATCTTTATAATTATGTGCTGAGATTACAAAATAATTTTTATTGTGAATAATTATTACTTTATCAACATCATGGAATATATTTTTCTTATTTCCATTGTTATTATCTACAATATAATATGAATATTTATCACTTTCATCTTCTACAATAGATATAGATTTATCTTTATATTCTATTGTATTGTTATTCTCACTAGCAGCAATTAAATAATACTCACTAGGAAGTTCTTTTTTAGGATAAGTCTCACATTTAATAGTATTATCTGGATAATTACTTACTGCTGCCATATATCCAATTACAGCAATAATTATATATATAGTTAATACTACTTTTGAGTGATATGACTCTTTTTCTTCTTTATTAGTTAATTCTTTAGGATTTGGTAATAAGTGATTTACTTTTGTTTTTCTAAATAGTATTTCAGCATAAGCAACATATATTGATGAATATAGAATTGAAGTAATAATACCTATTACGTACATAGCTGTTGTTTCTTTAGAATAACTACATGCATCAAATGTACCTATTTCACTTAAAAATATTGAGAAATCAAATATACCATGTATAAATACACATGACCATATATTCCTAGTTCTATAGAATATTACTCCAAGTAAATAACCTAATCCTATAGTTTGAATAACTTGCATGATAGTAGCATATATATCTTGTCCAGCAAAGATATTCATAATATGCATTAAACCAAATATAAGAGCTGATGCAAAGATTGATAGTCTAATATGTTTTCTATCTCTTCCATATCTTTCTATAAACTCAGTTAATATCCAACCTCTACATAAGAATTCTTCAGCTATTCCTATCATAAGAGAATATAATGCTACACATAATACATCTGTTGAACTATATAAAATAGCATTACTTATATAACTTCTCATATAAATAAAAGATATTAGTAAAGGAGGAATAGCAAGTAATATAGATGAAATAATTGATTCTCTTCTTCTTCTAAAAATATATGTATTACCTGCTAAAACCATTACTACAAAAATAGTAATAGCCCAGATTGCCTCGGCAGTAAGATAAGATCCATATGATGAACCACCTATTATTCTAAAAAAGAAACTATTAGTATAGCTACTTGCATATTGAAATAATGCAAATAATATAGCCATAAATATAAAATATAAAAACATGTTAATTGGTTTTTTATTATGTGTTCCGCATTCCTCGCAGTATTCACTTCTACCGTCTATTACATGACCACATTTTTTACAATATCTCATATAATCACCTATTATTATTTTAACATTCAATTGCATATAATAATATACTGTGTTAGAATAAATTTTAACTTAGGAGAGTTATTATGGGAAGATGTAATCTAGGTTATGCACAATCAACTATTGAATCAAATACATTTATAAACATTCCAAGATTTGCAAATGCTAAAGTTGGTGATACAGTAGCAATTACTCTCGAAGATGGTAATATAAGCATGTATTTTGATTTCAATTATGAAAAAATTTTTAATGGAATAAATGTGTTAGATAATAAAGAATTTATTCCTGATTTAAAAAACTTACTTAACTACTGCAAATCAATATTATCAGTAACATCCGTTAATAGTGATCTACAAATTGATTTATCTCAAAGTGTAGAAATAAATGGCGAAAATATTGAATTAATTGGTGATGGTAGAAAGTTAATTATGATTGGTAATATCAATGTAAAAAAACAATGTAGAAATTAATCTACATTGTTTTATTTATATCAACGATATTACTAGATTATTTACAAAGACTCATAATTATACTATATTTAATATATAGGATGGTATAAGTATGAAATCAAGATTAAAAGATATTGAAAAAAATATTAAATATATGACTGTTGATTTAAGAGGACGTAAAGAACAAGAAAACGAAGAAAAACAAAGACAAAGAACTAATAGATTATTTTTATTCTTGTTTATTGCTTTAGCACTTTTCTTTATCATATCTGGTTTATTTATATTACCATTTGGATGGATACTAATTGTAGGTGGTGTATTCATCTTTATATGGGGCTTGCTACTTGCTTATTTATAAAAATTAAAAACGCGTTATTTACGCGCTTTTTTTTGTCTTATTTTTTCAATTGCACTTATTTGTAAGGATAAAGTATTAATAATATTATATGAACTTATTTCCTTTAAGTATTCTTCACTCAAACCACATGTATCAGATAAACCATATTCAGTTACAAGAACTGCTTTTTCAGCATCTGTTAAACCAGATTCATTTAATAGTTCTTTTACTAGTTCTTTATCTTCAAATCTTTTTTGTTCGTCTACAAAGTCATGAGATCTATCTTCAATTGGTTGAGCTCTATATCCAATTATTTCATCTAATTTATTAGCAAGTGCATTATTAAGATTATATGTTAAATATAAATCAAATGATTCATGTTTCTTATTATTATAACTTTCTACTGAATCTACAAGAGCATTATTACCTTCTGATAATAATTCTTTAAATATTTCTTTATCTGTTGCATATCTTAATGTTTCTGAGAAAACAAAGTTTACTCTTGATTCAATTACTTGTTGTTTATCAAACAATGAAGTACTAGCTAATAACGCTTCCTCTTCCTCTTTAGAAAAAGTTTCAATAGATGAGGCATTTTTAAAATAAAATAATATAGAATAGTCTAAATCACTTATACTAATCATATTACTAGATTCAATCTCAATATTATTAAGTCTTGCATAAAGATATAATAAACATTTTACTATTGTACTAGTTGATAACTCTGCAATCTCTTCTTCACTTATTATTTCTTTACCTTCAAATATTTTTTTAAAACCTTTATCTACATTTTTCTTTTTTAAAATACGAATAGCTTCTTCATAAGAAAGTTCTTTTGTATTATCTAATGATTCTTCCAATTTGATTATAAATTTATTCTTCATCCTACTTCACCTGCTTGTTATTATAAATGGACATATATATTAAAGCAAGAAAAAAGTAGGTTTAACCTACTTTCTCATGAATCCAAATATACCTTTTTTCTTAGCAGAATCAAATTCATCTGCTTTAACAACTCTTGATACATATCTATCAAGAATGTCTTCCATTTGAATATTTCCATTGCAAGCACTTGGAATAACATATTCTCTTATGAATGTTACTCCATCTACTGAATCATCTTTATAATCATCATTTAGATATACTCTTGAATCTAATGGAACAAATGATAATACATTGTTATTTTCTAAATAATCAAGTACTGTATAATCTTTACCATCTACTTGGATTACTTCTCCTTCATCATTTCTTACTTTGAAATCAAATAATTGAGGATCAAGTGTTACACCACGATATTTAGCGATCTTTTCTTGTTTAATTGTATCAACTACTTGTGGTGTTTTCTTAATTGAATCTGCAACAACTGCAATTTTTTCTTCAGTTGTTAACATACTTGGAGAAGTTTCAGCTGTTTCTCTATTAATTGCTGATAAAATATCTTCTTCAGGTTTTTCTTCTGTAGCATTCTTTAGTAAACTATCAAGTCTTGCTTCCTCGGCACTATAAGGCATCTTAGTTGGAGCAGCTACTGGTTTTGGTTCTTCTTTAGCAACTTCTTCAGTTACAACTGGAATAACAGTAGTTTTTTCTTCAACTTTCTTAGGAATAACAGGAATTGCTTGTGTATTTACTGTATTTAGAATAGCATCTAATCTTTCTTCTTCAGATAAACCTTCGTTTTGTTCTTGATTAGCAGTATTTTCTGCATTTGCAAGAAGTGCATCAAGTCTTGCTTCTTCAGCAACAGCTTGTTCTGGTGGAAGAGGAGCTTCAACTTTCTCTTCTACTTTCTCTTCTACTTTATCTTCTACTGGAGCTTCAACTGGTTTTGCTTCTTCTTTCTTAGCATAGTCTCTTAAGAATTCAGGAATATGCATATCCTTAGTTTCAACTACTTTTGGAGCCTCTGTAGCTTCAGTATTAACTATTTGTATTTCTTCCTTTGGTTTAACTTCAGGAGTTACCTCAGGAGTTTGTTTTGATTCTTCTATCTTTTCTTTAGCAACTTCAGTTAATTTATTAATAACTCTTGTTGCATAGTTTTCTTCACCAGGTAAAGCATGGCTTTCCTCTTTTGCTTCTTGTTCTTCTTTTGCTTTTCTTTGAACTCTATCAGAATATTTTCTTAAGAAAGCTGGGAAGTAATCTAGTTTAAATCCATCTCTTGTCATGATTGGATTATCATCAACTATTTCTTCCTCTTCTTCACCAGGTAAAGCGTTTTCTTCTTCTTTCTTAATTGGTTCAACAACTGTAACTTTTGGTTCTGTTGTTTCAACTTTTTCTTCAACTTTTTCTTCAGCTTTTTCATCCTCTTCAGTTACAATTGGACCAAAATTGATTGCTGGTCTAATTAAACTTTGAGCAAGTAAGCTATCTAATGAAGAAATGGCTTTAACACCTGCTTTAACGTTATTAATTATAGATTTTGCAATACTATCAGTTTTCTTTTCAGTATCTTCAAATTCTATTTCATTTTTATTTTCAATTTCCTCTTCTTCTTCATCTATTGTTCCAAATTCTGCATTTAGTTCTCCATATGCAATATCGCTTTCAAATAAATCTTCAAGATTTAAATCAACTTTTTCATCTTTAACTATTTTTGCAGCATTTGTAAGAATTGGATCTATAACATTTGAAGTAAGTTTTTTAATTTCAGCTAAACATACTTTTCTAGCTTCATCTTTATTTTCAGCATTTTTAATATAATCAACTAGTGTTTGATCTTCAATTGTTAATCCTTCACCTAATTCAGCAATTGTCATATCAATTGCCTTAATCATTATTACTCCTAGTTTATCACTTGCTCTTTCTCCTTCTATATCTAGAAGAGAGTCATATCCAATGAAATTATCAACATTAGCATTGAACATATTAGGAGCTTTTATCTTAGCTTTATATTCTTTATCAATACTATTAATGGCTTTTATTGTTGCTTCTAAATCAGCTGTTGTAACATTTAATTTAATAGCTTCAGTATAACCATTCTTTTGACTTGAGAATCTTGGTATTTCAATATCAAATGGTATTTCACGAGCTTTCATTATTTCATAAATGGCTTTTACAACAGAAATAATTGATTCACCATCAGTATTAATTGTTAGTATATGACAAGGACTATCAACTTGTGGATTATCAAGAATAACACCACTGTTAAGAGTTAAAGTACCTTTTTTAGAGTCTAGAGATTCTTTAATATTTTTAGTTGCTACAGCAACTATCTTTCTCTTTTCTTCAAGATCAATATTTTCTTTTAAAGAATCATATAGGCCTCTTGATACTAAATAGTCCCTCTTTAATGTCTTATCAAAGAAAGCTTTAGCATAATCGATACTAGGTCTTGTCTTATTTTCATCACTAATTTCGTCAATTGTCCTAAATTTACTTCCGTTGTCAGTAGTTTTGTTTGTAAAATCAGTAGATTCGTATTTAGTTACAATTTTTTGAACGAAATCTCTTGATAAAACAGTCTTTATTTTACTTCTAAAATAATTGATATCTATGGCCATAGTATCATCCCTATCTTTATACATTATTATTAATGTCATTATACCACCTAAAACCATAAATTACTACAACAAAAAAGCATTATTTTTATAATGCTTAGTTGTATATTTTCTTATTTAAATCTAGTCCTAAAAGTTGAAGTTTAATTATTATTATTTTTATGTCAGAATCTTTAAACCCCATTGCTTTTAGTTTTTTTCTGTTTAGTATCCACACGTCTCCAACAGTTTGCATTCCTTGGTCTCTTAACATTTGACATATATCAGAAGATAATTCTAGTGTTTTAAGATCGTCATGCTCATAAATATTTATATTTTTAGCCATTTATTTTCCCCTCCACTTATTGGATTCCCATATCATATTAATATTATATCATTTTTTGAAGATACATGTTAAAAAAAATTAAATTCGTGTAAAGATACTTTACTTTTTCAATTTATTATTTTGGTAATTATAAATTATTTTTAGTAACATTTTATCAGGTACAAAACGCATAAAGAAATGAGCAAGTTTCATTTTTAAACCTGGAAATATTATTAATTTCTTCTTAAATAAGCCATCTACTGCAGCATGTGCAACCTTAGTTGGACTAATACCTAATGACGCAAAAGTACCCTTAGCAACCTTGTTAAACTCTGTATCAACAGGTCCAGGACATAATGCACTTATATGAACATTAGACTTATCTACTCTTAGTTCTTCATAAATTGCTTGTGTAAGTCTAACAACATAATTCTTTGTTGCATAGTAAGTACTTAAATTTGGTCCAGCTAAGAATCCAGCTGATGATGCTACATTTAAAATATAACCTGATTTTCTTTCAGTAAATCTTTTAACAAACTCTTTAGTTAGAATATGAAGTGTTTTGATATTAAGATCAATCATTTCAAGTTCTCTTTCTAAAGAAGTATCTTGGAATTTACCAAATAGACCAAATCCAGCATTGTTAATAAGTACATCGATATCAACATCTTTTAATTCATCTATTAATTTAAATACATTTGCTTCATTGCCTAAATCTAGACAATAATATGTAGATTTATGGATCATTTTAGAAGATATTTCTGCTAATCTTTCTTTTCTTCTAGCAACAAGAATAGTTTCATATCCTAGTTCATCTAAATATTTTGCTATTTCTTCTCCTATTCCAGAAGATGCACCTGTTATTAATGCTTTCATTACTTATCTCCTCCAAATATACTTAAAGTCTTAGCTAAAGTTGTAATTATTTTATCTGCATTTTTAATAGCAATTGGTTTAAATATGGCTTTTCCACCTACTGTTAATGATGAAATTAATGCAGCAATAATAACACTTATTGCTACTTCATTAATACCAAATTTTGCATGTAAGGCAATTGCAAGAACTGCACCAATTGAACCAGATATAATACCTGATACATCACCTACAATATCATTACAAGTTGAAGATATCTTTGGTCCATTTTTAACTATAAATAATCCCATTTTAGCTCCTTTAATTCTCTTAGTATTAAGAGCATGAAATGTTGCTTCATTACCAGATATAGCAGCTGTTCCTATTACATCGAATAATATACCTAGAGAAATAACTACAATTAAAAGTATAGCAAGTACAAATGTAGGAGCATATACTGTTAATACATTTGATAAAGCACTAAAAACTATCGATAATATAAACGTTAATACAAAAACTGTAACAATCCAATTATTTTTCATTCTATTCACCTACTTTAATTATAACATAATAAATTTATTGCATAAAAAAAACTTTAATTTCGTCTTTCCCCGTAATTAAAGCTTATTTGTATGGTATACAACGAATCAATTTTACGGCTTAGGTCGAGCTGTATTTCACCACTTAAAACTTAAAATTACTCTTAAGCGCTTTCGCCTTAATTTAAGTGACTACCTGTTACCAAATGTAGCTACTCGATTACCACTTAGTCCGTACCTTAATACTCGAAGTATATACACGCTAGAGGTTTTCCCTAACAAAAGTGACTATCCTTATATGCTTTTGCATTCAATATTTCATTAATACAATTTATATTAAATCCCTATTAAACACTCACATCATGTACGTTATTATATTCTCTGATCATTAAGTGACGTAGTAAAAGGAGTTCCGTTAGATGCCGTTCCAACTTATCCTTAAACTTTAAATTACTCACACACCCCAACTTGGGCAGAAGAAGCATGTGTGTAAAGTGTCATTCGACAATTGATGGATTTTTAGGCCCACCTTCAAATAGTATAATGACTAGCATAATGCTCCACACATGACTAAAGTATAGCACGTTTTGTTAAAAAAATCAAATTAACGGGTCCAAATAAAAATAGGAAGCATAGGCTTCCTATTTAAATGTACCAATAAAGCTTGGTAATTCAATTAATAAAATTATAAATATAATAATTGCTATTATTATTAATATTTTTACTAAATCTTTATTCATTTTTTCATGATCTATTGAACTAAGAACTTTGTTTGTTTCATTAAACTTTTTAACATTTAACTCTTCATTTGCTTCTTCAATAGCTTTCTTAGTTTCAGGATCATCTTTTTGAATTGTTTCTTCATAAGCAAGTTGTTCATCTACGTTTGTTTTAACAACATCAAGTTCTTCATCTTCAAACTTAACTTGCTTTAAATTATCTTGTTTTGCTTTTTCAAGCGCTTGTTCTTCTGTAACTTGAATTGGTTTAACTGAAGTTGATAAATCAATTGTTACACGAGTTGCTTTTGGTTTATTCTCACTCATATTATGTATGATCAATTACCGACATTAAGTTAGGTACCATTTGTTTCTTTCTACTCATAACTCCTTCAAGTAATTGCCCCTCTTCAATTGATGATAGACCATATGCAATACGTATTAAATCTTCACATTTACGTGCATATAGTACATTAGAATCATTAGTAATAATATTTGTTACGAATAATGCACAAATATTATAACCATGATGTTCCATTATATCATCTAACTCTTTTATAATATCCTCTTTAATGTTTTTATAAGTACCAAAGTCAGTAGTAAATACTTGACCTATTACCATTGAATCTTCCCCAATGTTATAAGTCTTGAAATCTCTGAATATTATATCTTTAGCACTTAATCCTTCTATAGATATACCACTTTCAAGAAGTGCCATTCCATATTTTTCTATATCTACTTTTGCAATACTTGCAAGTTCTTTTGCTATTAATTTATCTTTTTCAGTTGTTGTTGGGCTCTTAAGGATAAGAGTATCTGAAAGAATACCACTTAACATTAAACCAGCTATAGGTTTAGTAATCTTAACATTTGCTTCTTTATATAAATAGTAAGCAATACTACAAGCTGAACCTAAAGCCATGTTTCTAAAGTTAATTGGTTGACTAGTAACAATATCACCAATATTATGATGATCTATTATTTCTAATATTTCAGCTTCTGGTAAACCAGTTACTGATTGATTGAACATATTATGGTCAACTAATATTACCTTTTTACGAGTAGTATCATGTGAGTCTATTGTTCTTAACATACCTAAACAAATACCTTTGTTATCAACAATTGGATAATTTGTATGTTTAAGTTTGCTAGTAGCTTCTTCAAAATCAGTTAAGTAATCATTAACATTAAAGATAACTGTTTTTTGATTTCTCTTAATAGATTTAATTGGATTTGCTAAACATAATAATCTTGCAATCTTAAATGAAGATTTAGATGAAACAATTACGTTTATCTTATTCTTCTTAGCAAGTTCTTTTTGAGTTTCAGTAAGTTTCTTATTCTTAACTAAAATAATCATTTTAACTTTTTTAGTTAAAGCATAATTAATGATAGATTCTCTATCACCAACAATTAAAATAGTTTCATTATCTAATGGGATATCTCTTATAAATGTTATGTCATCAAATGTTGCTGCGTGAGCATAACCTTGGATATCATCATCAAACTTCATATATTCAGAAACATCTAAAGTTTTTATTAAATTATCAAATTTAGTATCTATTCTAATAGATTCATTATAAATCATGTCATAAGCAAGTTCTTTTAAAGATACATATCCAACGAACTTTTTATCATCATCAATTAAAGGAATACCTGTGTAAGCATATTTATTCATCATGCTATATGCTTCTACAATTGGTTTATTTTCATTAATCATATAGTTCTTATTATATTTAATGTCTTTAATTTTAACTTTAACATCGTTAAGATATTCAGGTTCTTCAACACCAAAAGTTTTAAGTACAAATTTAGTTTCAGGATTTAAATCACTTAATATTCTTGGTTCAGTATTTAAACCAAGTTTATTTTTTAAATTTGAAATTGCTATTGCACTACAAACAGAATCGGTATCTGGATTCTTATGACCAAATACATATACTTTTTCCATTTTAAACACACCCTATTCTATATAACTGGAAAAAACTACTTCATGAGTAGTTTATTTTTTATTATTGTTTATCGGATGATTTCTTTGCAGTTGTTTTCTTTTTTCTTCTACGTCTCTTTTTAGTAGTAGGAGCTTCAACTATCTCTTCAACGCTCTCTTTTTGTTCTTTTCTAGTTTTAAGTTTTTCTATTTCTAATTCTGAGATTTCAGCACGATAATCTTCTAACTCTTTGTTGTAAGATTCGTGTTTCTTCTCCATATTGTATCCTGTTGCAAAAATCATATATAGTAGCACTGCGACAAACAGGTATAGTATACCACTAAAGTCGAATGCAGAAAAGTCAAAAAATACATGTGTAGTAATTATTGTAAAAGCCATTATAACTGGTTGAGCAAAGGCTAATACAAGAGCTAGTTTAATTGAACTACCTAATATATCTAAATTTCTATCAGTAAACATTTTACCTTTAATAATAGTTTTAAATACTTCTTTAAATTTAATTACTAAAATATACATTAATCCATATTTAATTGAATATGCAAATGTATATAGTAATAAAGCTATTTTAGCTGGTCCAAATCCTACATAATGAATTATTTGAGATGCAGATGATGACTCATAATAAGTTATTAATGAGAATAACTTAGCTAAAGTTTTAATTGTAAGCGTATTACCTGAAATAATATAAATAATTCCAGATGCTATAAATGAACCTACATAAGCAACTGTCATTAATAAAGCAAAGTATTTAATAATAGTAAGTGTTACACATCCTATTGAATATATTTCTTTAGTTTTATCTTTTTGTTTTCTTCTTGGCATAAATAATCCCTCTTATTCTAACAAAAGAATAGCATAAAAATTATTTAAGTTAAAGTAATCTACTCACTTTTTATTTCAAATAAAGCATCTCTTAATTCTATAGCCTTTTCGAAATCCATATTCTTTGCTGCTTCTTTCATTTGAGCTTCTAAGTCAGCAATTAATTCTTCTTTTTCACGTTTAGTTAATTTAGTAATATCAGTCTTTTCAATAGTTTCATCTATTTCATTTGAAATAGGTCCTCTTATATCTTTAATAATAGTCTTAGGAATAATTCCATGAACTTTGTTATATTCATCTTGTATTTGTCTTCTTCTTGAAGTTTCACTTATAGCTTTAGACATAGCATCACTCATAGTGTCTGCATACATGATTACATGACCATTTGCATTTCTTGCACATCTACCTATTATTTGTATTAAACTTCTATCACTTCTTAAGAATCCTTGTTTATCAGCATCAAGTATTGCTATTAATGATACTTCTGGTAAGTCTATACCTTCTCTTAAAAGGTTAATACCAACGATGGCATCAACTTTTCCAGTTCTTAAATCATTTAATATCTTCATTCTTTCTAGTGTTTTAATTTCACTGTGAAGATATGCAACTTTTATACCTGCATTTTTTAAATAAGCAGTTAAATCTTCTGACATACGAATAGTAAGAGTTGTAACAAGTACTCTTTCATTCTTAGCTATTCTATCTTGTATTTCATTTATTAAATCATCTATTTGTCCTTCAGTTCCTCTTACATCAATTGTAGGGTCTAAAAGGCCAGTTGGTCTAATTATTTGTTCTACTGGTTTAGGAGAAATACTTAATTCATAATCTCCAGGTGTAGCTGAAACATAAATAGTTTGATTAAGTTTAGACTCGAATTCATCAAACATAAGTGGTCTATTATCAAGTGCACTTGGTAATCTAAAACCATATTCAACTAAAGTTGATTTACGCATTCTATCTCCGTTATACATACCTCTTATTTGAGGAACTGTTACATGGGATTCATCTATAAATAATAGAAAATCATCTGGGAAGAAATCTATTAAAGTTGAAGGTGTTTCACCTTCTCCTCTTAGGGCAAGATGTCTTGAATAGTTTTCAATACCATGGCAAAAACCTGTTTCTCTTAACATTTCTAAGTCATATGTACATCTTTCTTTTATTCTTTGAGCTTCAATATGTTTATTGTTATCAGTAAAATATTTTACTCTTTCATTCATCTCAGCTTCTATTCTATTACATGCTTCTTCTAGTTTTGCTTTATTAGTAACAAAGTGAGTAGCTGGGAATAAGGTAATTGATTTAATTGTTCTAATAATAGAACCTGTTAGACAATCAAACTCGCATATTCTATCTATTTCATCTCCAAATAGTTCTACTCTTATACCATTTTTCTTTTCCGAAGATGGAATAATATCAATAGTATCTCCTTTAGATCTAAATGTACCTCGATGGAAATCTATTTCATTTCTTTCATAGTTCATTTCAACTAATCTTTTTAGAATATATTCTTTACCATATTCAATTCCTTGAGTTAATATTAAGACTTCATTTTCATAGTCTGATTTATCACCTATACCATATATACAAGATACTGATGATACAACTATTACATCTCTTCTAGTAATAAGTGCTTCAGTTGCTGCATGTCTTAATTCATCTATTTCATCATTGATAGAAGAATCTTTTTCTATATAAGTGTCTGATGAAGGAACATATGCTTCAGGTTGATAATAGTCATAGTAAGAAACAAAGTATTCCACTCTATTATTAGGGAATAATTCTTTCATTTCAGAATAAAGTTGTCCTGCAAGTGTTTTATTATGAGCAAGTATTAAAGTTGGTCTATTTGTTTTGGCAATAATATTTGCCATAGTAAAAGTTTTACCCGTACCAGTTGCTCCAAGTAATACTTGGCTCTTTTCGCCTTTGTTAATACCATCTACTAATTTTTCAATAGCTTCAGGTTGGTCTCCACTTGGACTATATTTACTTACTAGTTCAAACATACTTATCCCTCCAATTCGTGACTATTTTACCATAAATAAATAAAAAAGACATCATGTTGATGTCTTAACGTTTTTTGTTTTTTAGACTTATAACTGTAATTCTATTTAATATCATAGAGATAAAGTAATAAGTTACATATCCAATTAAAATTGCACGAGTAAATTTAAAATCATTTAATAGTTTAAAATACTCTTCAGAGTTTGTTTTAATATCAATATCTTTAAAAGCAGTATATCTTACTATAGTTAATATAGATAAGATAACAATTATAAAGAATCCAACTAAAGCATGTCTTCTAATATTTGTTTTAAAGAACATATTAGCAACATAGAATACTATTGATAATACTAATAGATTTAAACCAATTATTAAAAGTAACATAACTATTTCAAATGATTTACTTGATCCAATTATACTAGATGAATAAATCGAGTAAGAAAAATACCCTAAAATAGGAAATATAACTACTGATAATAGTATTGCAGGAATAAAACCTATAATAATATCCTTGAACGATTTTTCTTCTACTTTTTTATTAGTCATTTAAATCACCTATTCTTTTATAAATTATAATTTATTGATATTTTTATATCAATATTATTTTTCAACTTTTTCTCCACAATTTGTACAGAAAGAAGAATCTTTATCTAGTCTAGTACCACAAGAAGTACAATAAATGTATTCTTGTTTTTTCTCTTCTCTTACCTTTTCTTTTCTTCTTTCTTCATTTTCTTTTTGTTCTTTTTCATAATCATTCTTTAAGTATTTCTTAATACTTAAGAAGATTGCATATATTGCAGCTAAACCAGCAATTAACATATATACAAATGAAGGAACATTATCTAATTGAGTTAGAATATGAATACCTGTAATAACAATAGCTACTAATGCTGTTCTAAAGATATTCTCTCTATTCTTATATGATAAGAATAATGTAATAATTAATTCTGATAAATATGTTAGACTTACTACAATATCATATGTAGCTAATGCATTTAATGCTAAAGCAATAAGTCCTACAATAAATACAATTTCACCTTTTTTAAATCTTAATAAAGCATAAGCAAATGCTAAGAATAAGATTAATGAGAATGCACTATCAATTATACTTTCACTTAAAGATAATCTTGTTACAAATGATAATAATGAATATATAATTGCAACAAATGAAATAACCTTTTCAACATCATTTTTATCAAGTAAATGAACTATTCCAAATATAGCAGCCATTGCTAAATATAAGAATGGTTCATTAAATACATCTAATTTAGTACATACATAAAGTGCAAATAAAGCAAGTATTATGTTGCCAAATATTGGTTTATCTTTATATGTTTTAGATACTACATAGTAGTCAACAAATAACATACCTGATACAAGTAAATAATCTAACATATCATAACTGTATTGGAATACAGAAATAATTGTTATACCTATAACAGATAAGAACATATTCTTAAATACTTTATTATTGCTTAGTGAGAATCCAAGTACTGCAGCAATATTTATAACTGCAACAATCTCTGATGGAGTAAATGTAACATAATCAGATATAAGTACTAGTAATGCTATAACAGATGCAATTAATTTAAATGGTAATAAATATTGTTCATATTTATCACTCTTAAGTGCATAAGTTGATACTAATGAACTTAATAATACAATTACTACAACAGGAATAACAGCTACCTTTGTATAAATTGTATTGATCATTAATATTAAGGTAAATATATCAAGTACTATTTTAAAACCAAGTGCTTGTTTTCTATTATTACCAATATTAAGAACACTAAATAACATATCTATTAATGCAATAGATGCAACTAATAATAATGTAGCAGCATCAAAATCTGCATATATTAAACTTACCCAACACATAAATAGTTCTAATACTATTGCCATGAAAGATAAAATATCAAATCCAGGATTCTTTTGTCTTCTTACATTAATAATTAGTACTACTACAGTTAAAGCACTTATAGCAATTTCATATGGAATAATTTCTGTAAATTTAGTAGTAAATATCATTATAACAGTATGTATAAGATTAAATACTGTAAAGAAATTAATACTGTCTTCTTTAGTAAATATATTAATAAATAATAAGCATATTAAACCTACTAATACACCTAAGAATACACTATGATAACCATCTACAAATACTAATGCTATGCTATCAAATAATGTTTCTAGTGCAAATACTAGAAAAGCAAGTGCTATATTTAGATATCTTTTCTTCTTACGTGTAACATATGATATTAATGATATACATACACCAAAGAATAAAGTTGCTGTTATTTTTAGAAATGAAAAATCTCCAATATTAAATAAGTAATCACCTTCAAATAAAGAAAGTGTTCCTATTACTGAAGTCATATATGATACTAAACCTAAGTCATATATAACTGATGAACATGTATCAAGTTTTAATTCTTTTTCAACTTGGAATGATAAAACTAGTAGTATAGTTGGTATTATCAAACCTAATATAAATTTAATATAATCTACTTTGATTAATGAACTAGCAAATAAACTTATATCAGCAAAAAATATCAATGTTGCTGCAATAACTAGAATTATTTGCATTCTTTTTAGTTTGTCAGTCATAAGTCACCTACATTATTTCTTTTTTTCTATAAATACTGCATCAGTTACTTTGTCAATTTTCTTAACAATAGTGATTGATTCAACTATTTCATATATAGAACTTAGTGTTAATAATATACCTAATATTCTTACTATAGTATTAGCTGTATCATTTGGATGGAAAATCATTACTATACCAAGTGATAAAACAATAATTCCTGATACTAATGCGTATTTCCAATTCTTTGAATAATCTTTAATACTAAGAGCAATTTGTATCTTATATACTGATTTAATACAAACAAGTATACCTATAAATGTTGTAATGAATTTTGGTAAAATTGCATCATTTATAAATAGATATAAACCTCCTGCAAAAAATACTACTCCAAGTGCAAATGATGCACTTCCTATTCTTTCCATTTTGGCTATTTTAAAAAATGTAATAATTTCATATATTCCTATAAGCATTAAACCTATTGCTATTATTTTAGTTAATAAACTTAGGGAGTCATCAGGATAAATAGCAAGCATAATACCAATTACAAGTGTAAGTACTGAACTTACTATTAAACTTCTTTCACTTTTTTTAGCTTTAGAAACAAATATTTCTGATAAATTCATTCTCTCACCTTCCTAGTATTATTATAGGTTTATAAACACAAAAAAACAATATCAAAAGATATTGCTAAGTAGTTAAAAATAAAAATGCAGTAGGCACTGCATATAAAGTATAACACACATTATACTATTTCGCCAAGAGAATCTACTTCAATCATATAAATTAATCTATAATCATCTTCTTTTACTCTTATTTGTAAGGCTGTATAGAAGTAATCTCCATCATCCATATCCTTTACATCAGTAAGTATTCCTTTTATTTTTTTACCATCTCTTAGTTCAACTAATATATATTTATTAATTAAATCTTTTAAATCCATATTAAACTCCCTTTACTAATAAGTATGTATAACATACTAAAAATAAAAAATTAAATAAAACAAAATACCACTTACGAGTTTTATGATGAAATATATACATAGAAAGAATAGATCCAAGTACTCCACCTATAAAAGACAATAGTAAAAGTATCCCTTCTGGAACTCTTAATCTTCTTTTAATAGCATTCTTCTTATCTATATAATATATAACAAAAGAAATTATGTTTATAATAATCAGATACTTATATAATTTTTCCATAAAAATATTATAAAGATGTTGTATAATTATTTCAATAGTAAGGAGATTATATGAATATAGAAGTAAATAATTTAAATAAAAAATTTGATGGTTTTGCTCTTAAAGATATATCAATAAAAGTTCCTAAAGGAAAGATTGTAGGATTAATTGGAGAAAATGGTGCTGGTAAAACTACAATTATTAAATGCATATTAAATGCAATGTATAAGACAAGTGGTACAGTTAAACTATTTGGTAAAGATTATGAAGATGCACTTAAGAATGATATTGGTATTGTATATGATGACTCATTTGTAAATGAATCATTTAAAGTAGCAGATATTAATTTAATTATGAAAAACATTTTTAGTAAATGGGATTCTAAAAAATATAATAGATTAATAAAAGAATACTCTATTCCTAGAAACATAGAAATTAAAAAGATGTCTACAGGAACTAAGAAAAAGTTAGAAATAGCAGTATGTTTATCACATAATCCTAAAGTATTAATACTAGATGAACCTACAAGCGGTCTTGACCCAGTTGTAAGAAGTGAAATACTTGATATGTTTCAAAACTATGTAGATGGTAATGATAACTCTATTCTACTTTCTACTCACATAACAAGTGACTTAGAACATATTGCAGATGATGTAATATTTATTTCTAAAGGTAGTATTATATTTGATAAACCTTTAAAAGAAATAAAAGAAGACTATACAGTAATTGAATTAAGCGAAAAAGAATTTGATACATTTAATAAAAAGCATATTACAAGATATATTAAGAATAGACTTGATTATCAAGTATTAGTAGAAAAGAAAAATATGAATAAAGAATATGATAAGTATATAAAGAGATTAACTACACTTGATGATATTATGCTTTTATATATAAGAGGTAAAAAATGCGAGGATTAATAATAAAAGATATGATGTTTTTTAGAACATCATGGAAAAGTTTACTTATAACATTTATTGGTACTCTTCTATTATCTATTGCTCTAGGAAACTATACCTTAGCAGTATGTGTAGTACCACTTTATATTATGAGTTCGGGAATTAACACATTCCAAACAGATGAATTCTATAATACCATGTCATATACATTAAGTTTTCCTTTAAATAGAAAGCAAATAGTACTTGCTAAGTATATATTTACTTTAGTAATGGCTCTTATATCTATATTTATAGGAGGAGTAATATTTACGCTTATACATGTAATTATTCACCCAGGTTATTATGGATTAAATATTAATATGATGTATAACTTATTAATATTAGAAGCTGCTGCTGTTATAGTAGATTCAATATTCTATCCTATTATTTATAAATATGGATGTGAAAAATCAAGATTGGTATTACTAAGTATTGTAATGTTACTTTTAGGAGTAGGATCAATTCTTAGTGTATCTGTAAATGTATTCCATGCAATTAAAATTGACTGGGAAGCAATAATAACATTTATTAGAACATATGGTGTTTATATAGTATCTATTACTGCTGTAGTAATGTATACAATATCTTACTTCTTATCAATTTTATTCTATAAGAAAAGAGATTATTAAAATTAGATGTAAATATTTATGTCTAATTTTTTTTATTTATTTAAATATGTACATAAATTGAAAATGTTGTAGTAGTATTAAGGTAGGTGGTTAGAGTACTATAGGTTATGTAGATATTCTTGGTATATCAACTGATATAGAATATCGTAAAATGCATAATTTTGTTTGGACATAGTTTCTGGAATTACAACAAAGAATTAAAACATCAGACTACCAAGTAAGTACTTAAAACGTACTGATTACCTTATATGTTTTTAAAAAAATTCCCATTAATCGCAGGATGCTTTTAATGGAAGGCTTAAACTAGCGTTCACATACTTGTCGATGAAAGATAAGTGCTAGGCTGTTAAATGAGAGAAGTATTTATTCAAGTAAATGTGATATTTTTTAAAATTTTTGTTTTTTGAATTTAAAGTGAGCACAAGCTGTTCATTGAAGTCTTATGGAGTAAGATATCAAATTTAAACTTTAGTTGGTATAACCAAATAAGAAAATTTTTTCTTTCCCCTAAAAACTACTTCTATATCAAACTAAATACTTTAAATTTGAAATCTGTTGAAAAAAAGAACCTGATGCTAGGTTCTTTTTTTGATGCTATTCACATACATATTCGTTTGTTTCTATTTTTAAATATTCATCTATAGTCATATTCTCTTTTAAGTTCATAAGTATAGCTGTATCATCAAAAAGTTCACTATACTCATTCTTAATCTCATCAAGATTCATCTTATTTAAATCAAAAGTAATAGTAAGCATTACTTTATCATTTATATCTTCATAAGATGTAGTAATACCTTTTGTTCCTTCGTATATATTTAACATTTTTATAAGAGTATCAGACATAGAATCTCCAAATTCTTTTCTTGAAAATATATTACGATATATAACTTTAGATACATAGTTACCCTTAGTATAAAGGTACATATAATTATAATTACTACCTATAGTTATTCCATCTTCATCTTTAGTAACAGATTCATAAAAACAAGTTTTATTGGCGTCCTTTATTTCATAATTAGATATATCATCTTTTTTCTCAGTAAATACTACTAAACATGAAATAATAACTGTAATAACAAAACAAATTGTAAATATTAATAATTCTTTTTTCTTCATATGAGTATTATAACACATAAAAAAAAGACTAATGTCTTTTAATTAAAGTTTACTAACTTATGAGCTAATCTATAACCTTTTATTACTGTCCATCTTCCTGATTTACCTGGAATAGATGCCCAGCCAGCCATGGTAAAAGGATTACGTATTAGTCTATATACTTTAATATTCTTAGCCTTTATTTCTTTTAACATATCTTTATATTGTTTTTCGCCTTCCTTAGATTTAGATAATCTAGAAAAAACAATGGCAAGTGTAATATATAAAGATAAATGTCTTTTCATTACTCTATAATGTTTTTTATTTTTAATGTCTTTAATATTATATAAAGTTCCTACTTGAGTCGATACTAATACTTGATGAGAACTTCTCTTTATTAATTGTGGTTCTTGAACAGATTGATCTTCTCTACCTATGAAATAATGATATAAATCAAGATTCATATAATAAATTGAACTAGTATGTCTTAAAGCCATGTATACAAATAAGTTATCTTCATAGAATACATGTTTAGGTAAGATTATATCTGCTTTATCAAGCATTTCTTTTTTAAATATAAGTGAATGTAACATCAAATATTGTTTAGTTTTAAATCTATGTATATCATCCCAGCTTAGTACTTTTTCTTCATCAAATACATTTGAGAAATTAATTGATTGGTTTTCCCTACCATCTGTATATGTATATACATAATTAGTTACTATTAAATCTGTATTAATATCTTTTATCTTCTTAAGAAGTGTTTTTAAACATTTCTCATCTAACCAGTCATCTGAATCTACAACTTTAAAGTATCTACCTGTTGCTTTTTTTAGTCCTTGATTAATACCTTCTCCATGTCCTCCATTTTCTTGGTGAACAACTTTAACAATATCAGGATACTTACGTTTATAATTATCTGCTATTTTACCTGTTTTATCTTTAGATCCATCATCAATGATGATTACTTCGATGTCTTTCTTATTGATAAGTAATGAATTAATACAGTGTTCCATGTAGTTTTCTGAGTTATAACATGGCACAACAAAAGAAATTTGTTTCATTTTATTTACCTCATCTAATAATTGTACCATCAACCTCGATATCTTTGTTAACCAAGCTATTATATATTTTTAATTCTAAAGTAGTATCTTCAGCACTAATATTTCTAAATAATACCTTTATTATCTTTGTTTCTCCAATTTGAAGATTATTATCTAGTTTGTCAACTAAATCATATTCAATGCTGTCATTTGTAGCATAATAAATATTAAATACTGAGTCTACATTACTATTACTAGTAACAGTTAATTCAATTAATTGTTCAGCATTTGCTGGAATAACAAAACTATTATTTTCACTTTCAGAAGAAAGTGTATTATTTATATCTATACTTGGTAACTCTACTCTATTAGTTGATGTAGGAGTGAAAAATGAGAAAGAAATAGTCATAAGAAAACATGTTAAAGTTAATACTGTAACAATCGAGAAATATAAACTTCTAGGTTTACTTAAAACTTTGAAAAATCTTTTCATAATTATCACTTTCCTAGCACTAGTATAACACATTTTTGTTAATTTACTAATATATATAATATATGTTATAATTTACTGGGTGATAATATGAGTACCTTTATAAATTATGTTCTTCTATTTTATATAAGTTCATTTATCGGATGGTTACAAGAAGTTATACAAACAATTATATGTGATAAAAGGTTTATTAATAGAGGTTTTTTAATTGGTCCAATATGTCCTGTTTATGGATTTGGTTCTATGGCAATTACTTTTTTCTTAACTAAATATGAAAATGATCCTTTAGTTGTATTCTTTGGTGCAACAATTATATGTGCAGTTTTAGAATACTTTACTTCCTGGGCTTTTGAAAAGGTATTTAAAGCTCGTTGGTGGGATTATTCAAATATGCCTTATAATATAAATGGTCGTATATGTTTATTATATAGTTTAGCATTTGGATTAGGAGCTCTTTTAGTAATATACTTATTTAATCCAGTTATTATTGCTGGAATAAATAAATGTCTAAGTGAAAGAACATTACTAATCATAGTAATTATACTTTTATCTATTCAAGCATTTGATATGATTGTTTCATTTACAATTATTTCTAAACTTAAAAACGTATCTAATTCAATTAAATCAGATAATACAGAACAAATTACTAAAGAAGTCAAAAAGTATATTTATAATAGTACTAAACCTTATAGAAGATTATTAGAATCATTCCCTGATATTAAAATATATAATAGCATGGTACTAATAAAGAAAAGATTAACAGAATCTAGACAAAGATATGTTGAAACTAAGAAAAAAGAAAAAGAAAAATATAAAGAAGCTAGAAAGAATGCAAATAAAAAATACTTACGTTAATGTAAGTATTTTTTTTAGCACATAGTATCAGCACAAGTGGAAACGACTAAGTTTTTATTATATGTTTGAAACATTTTTTCAAATTCAGTCTTTTGATATTCAATTATTTCACTTGTTAATTCCATGTAAGGATCTTCTACTTTAAGACTAATACCTGTTGTCATCATAGTTGCTACCCCTTTTTGTACTAATACAAAATTAGGTGCATATATTCTCTTTTCATCAATTGTAACTTTTTTCTCTTTACCTTTGCTGTTTGTGTATGTAAGAGGTTTATATTCAGATAAAACATTAGATAATTTAGATAATAAAGTATAATAACCAGCTGTTCCTTCTTGAGTTCTAACTGCTTTATTATTAGAATCTAATTCATATTTATCTCTTATATTTAAAACATCTAAATAATAAATCTTATCAATATTATTTTCCTTAGCAGTATTAATAAAGTTTTCTATAACACTTCTGCACCAAGGACATTCGGCGAAACCGAAGTAAACAATAAATGATTGTTCAGAATCAATCATACTAATTAATTCATCTTCAGTTGTATAAACTATTCTATTATCATCTATTATATTTATTTCTCTTACTGTCTTACCTGTTGTTGTTGGTTTATTATTAATCTCTTCATACTCTTTTTTAAACTTCATTGAGTCTGTAACTAAATTTTCATTATTTGTTGTAATATCACTTTCAGTATATAGTTCACTGAAAATGTATACTATAAATAATGCAACTATTAGAAATATACAAATAACAAAGGCTACTGTTTTTTTCTTCATGCAATATTTGCCTCATTTCCATTTCTAATTATAACATACTTGTTTTTATAAAATAAACCAAAAGTTAACCTAACAACTATTATAAAAGGTATATATGTAGTATAATTTAGTATAGGAGGCTTTATATGAAAGCATTTTTTAGAAAATTAAAAAAATCAAAGCTAAGTATACGTTTAATTTACTATTTTGTAGTATTACTATTCTTAGTTTCTTATATATTATTTACTAAATCATTACTATCTCTTAGTAATATTGAAACGACAATAAGGATTATAGTTATTATTACTTTAGGTACACTTCTATTAATCTATTGGTTTATAGATTTACTACTCTTATTATCAAAGAAAAATGCAGCAGTTGTTGTTATAAGTGTATTTGCTATGTTGATATCATGTGTATCTATTGTTGGAAGTATATATATTGATAAAGCTCATGGATATATATCTAATATGACTGATGACAATGAAGTTGTTTATACTACAAAGCTTGTTCTATTAAAAGATACAACTTTTGCTAATAGTGATTCCTTCGTTGTTGGTATGATTAATAATGATACAGATGTTGAAGGTAATACATTAGCCTATGAACTAATAAAGAAAGAAAAAATTGATAATATTAAAATAAATAAGTATGATTCATATTATGAAATGCTTGAATACTTATATGACGGAAAAATAAATGGTTTATTCTTAGGTGGTGAATATATTGAAACATTCTCACCTTTCGATCAATATGCCAATATTGGAGAAGAAACTAAAGTACAATTTGAATATTCAAAGAAAATGAAACCTGCTAAGGTAATTGAAAATACTAATTCAAATGTTACTGAACCATTTACTATATTATTAATAGGTGTTGATTCAGATAAAGATAGATTAAACTTCAATTCAGGATTTAATGGTGATACTTTAATGGTAGCTTCATTTAATCCAAAGACATTAAGTGCAACAGTATTCTCAATTCCTCGTGATACTTATGTACCAATTTGTAATAAAGGAATTTCATCAAAGATTAATTCTTCTTCCGCTTATGGTGGTCAATGTGTTGTAAAAACTGTCGAAAACTTAATAGATATTAAAATAGATTATTACGCAATGATTAATTTCAAAGGTGTAGTTGATTTAGTAGATAACTTAGGTGGTATTACAGTTGATGTAGAACCTCCTAATGTTAAAAATAAATATAATGGACAAGTATGTGAGCAAGACTCTAAACGTAGAATGGGCAGTAACCTAATTTGTATGGATACAGGAGTTCAAAAGCTTAATGGTGAACAAGCTCTAGCATACTCAAGATGTAGACACTTATATTTATCATCTGACTTTGCTCGTATACAACATCAACAAGATGTAGTTCAAGCAATGGCAAATGAACTTAAGAATTTAAAATCAATAGATGACTTCTATAAAGTATTAGAATCTATTTCTAATAACTTAGTTACTAATATGTCTACTGCTAATATAATGAGCTTATATAATGTATTTAAGAATAGTATAGCTAGTGCTAATAATGATTCACTTATTAACATTCAAAAGACATTCTTAAATTGTCGTGGGGAAAATATAATAATACCTAATATTAGTAGAACAATGGCTGTAAGTGCACTTATATATTCAGAAGCAAGTTTAAATGAAATTAAAGATGCTCTTAAGGTTACTTTAGAGTTAAAGAAGCCTACTCTTATTAAAACATTTAGTTTTGATATAAATGAAGCATATGAACCTAAAGTAATTGGTAAATCTACATATTCTTATAATGACAGTAATACACCTCTTCCATCATTCATTGGTAAGAGTGTTGATTATGCTAAGTCATGGTGCCAAGAACATAATATATCTTATACTATTGAACAATATGATCCTGATGATGATAATTATAATTCAGAATATGGTGAAGGATATATTGTATATCAAAGTTTATTAAAGAATACTATTGTTAGTACAATTAAAGATATTACATTTGGTATAAATGGAAGTTCTACAACTAAATCTACAACAAGTACAACTGAAAAGACAACTGAGAAAACTACTACTGGTGAAGATGATGAAGGAGGAGGAACTACTCCTACTCCAACACCTGGTGTAGTTGATCCAGCACTTGGAAATGATTACTAAAAAAAGAATCTATTAAGATTCTTTTTTATTTTGTTAATATATATTTGTTTAAACTATATTCAGCATAGTTATACCAAATAGTAATTGAAGTATTACCTATGCTTCTAAGATATAATGTTTCTTTTACTTCATTAGAACCATCTTTATATACGAATTCACCTGTTCTGGAATTGAATTCGAATTTCGCATTATCTATAAGAGTTTCTCCTTCTTTTACTAAGGTAATAGTCTCTTCTTTAATTTCAAGTGACATATCATAAAAGTCACTTTGCCATTTGTTATTTTTAATATCTCTTATATCATATAATTGTTTTGTTGCTTCATTTTGATTGTATTCATAATATAAATATCCAAATACAGACATTAAGACTAAAGCAACAATACCTAATATAATATCCAAGTTTCTATTAACTGGATCTATGTATCTTCCCTCGTTCATATTAGTCCTCCATTATATTTGGAAAATCAAATGATTCAACTTTCCACATCTTATCATTAGTTTTATATTTTAATATCAATGCTATAGATTTATATTCAGGTGTTTTCTTACCAAGTTCTTTATAATTAGTATTATAGTAAATTACTTTACCATATATAGTATCACCTGAGATATTAGATGAAAGTGAATAACTATCAATATGTACAATTGAGTTACCAATTGTATTTTCTAATTTATAGAAGTTTCCATCTTTCTCTAGAATAATTGGAACATTTTCAGACATGTATTTAGTGTATGATGTTTTCCAATTCATATCATAGAATAACTTATTCATAAGAGCTGATCCATTATAAATAATTCCATATTTATGGTTATTATAAGTTACTGAATCACTTTCACCCGGTTTAACATGTTCTAATAAATATGAAGTATTAATTAATTCATCATTAGTAACATCGTATAAGTAGCAAAGAATATCAAAATATATTTTTACTAAAGCCTTTTGATCATTTGTAGTAGTTATCTTATCTTTAGAAACTAATTCATTATTAAATAATTCATCAATATTATAGTCATAATAAGGACTATTAGGATTACCTTGTTTCTTAGTGGTTGTAATAGTAGTTTCTTCTGTTGTTGTTCTTGTAAGATCAGCTTCTCTTGTTGAACTCTTATCTGCTGTAGTTAAAAGATCAGGTGCTTTTTCATTCTTATCATGTAGGCTACCTATTAACTGAATAGCAGCTAGAATACATAAAATAACTAAAATAACATTAAAAACAATTAGGATAATATTTAATTTTGTAAATTTAAATTCGTCTTTTATCATATATATACCTCTATATAAATATACCCTAAAATAGGAAAAAATGCTCTATTTTTTAGTTTTTTTAAGAAAAATCGCAAAAAATTGCCATTTTTTGTAAAAAAAATTTGACAAAAGGGTTCGAATTTGTTAATATATCTACTCGACAAAGGGGTTATATATTTATAATGTTCTGTTGTTAATGGAAATCTTTTATATCTTTCATTGATATATTTTATCATCTTCCTATCTTACAAATACATAAGTTTGAAAGAGATTTCCATTTACCACTTTTGAATTTATGTATTTTCTTATTATCTGAAGTAACCATGTGGTTACTTTTTTTGTGTCAAAAAAAATAGATCCATTAGGATCTATTTTGAACTCTTTTTAGCAGGAGCTTTCTTAGCTACTTTTTTAGTAGCAGTTTTCTTTGGTGCAGCTTTTTTAGTTGTTTCTTTCTTAGCTGTAGTTTTCTTAGCTGGTGCCTTTTTAGCAGAAGCTTTCTTAGGTTCAACCTTTTTAGTTTCTTCCTTAACTTCTTCTTCTACAACTTCTTCTTCAGTTTCATCTTCATCTTTAGATGAGCTTCTACCAAAGATAATAGCAACGATAATAATTACTGTTACACCTAATACGATGTATCCAACTACATCATTTGCAGAAGTATCTTTTTTATCTTTTACAGTTGCTTCTCCACTTCCTACTGATGCAACAATATCAGTATAGTTAGAACCTTCTGTATTAGCATTGTTATATGCAGTCTTAATTGCTTCAACTAATTCATTTTTTGCTTCATTAACAGCTGCTTTAACTGAATCATCTGTAGATGTAATATCTGGGAATCCTGAAGAATAGTATTCTCCAACTACATAGAATGGTACTCCAGATGCTGTAGTTCCAAGTGTAGTAGCTACATTTTTCATTAATTCAGCATTTTGAGTATTTGACCATACTTCATAGTCTACTAATTCAAACATGTAGTTAATGCTTGTGTCAGCTTCTAAACCTGAAATAACTTCATGTAAGTGAGCACAATGAATACAAGTTGAACCATAGAATACATATAATTTAACAGGTGTTCCTACTCCATCTTTTTTATCAGATTTCTTAGTTGTTTTTTCTGTTGTTGTTGTAGTAGTACTTTTTGCTTTCTTTGTAGTTGTAGCTGCATTAACACTTACAACTGGCATTAAAAGTACTAAAAATATTAATAAATAATTAAATAGTTTTTTCATTTCATTCCCTCCATGATTTAATTATAACATAAATACGTACGTTTAAACCAAAAAGTTTTTTATACAAGAAAAAAAGAATAGTTGAAAACTATTCTTATGATAATACGAATGTACCTATTCCTAATGGTAATCCTGTTAGATACCATAGAATTAATAGAACAATCCACATAACTAACATGAATATAGCATATGGAATTAAATACTTAATTGATTTCCACATACCAGCACCAGATTTATCATATTTATCTAGGTAAGCTAAATATATAACAAAGTATGCCATAACTGGAGTTAATCCATAAAGGACTGTTCCAGTTGATGAGAATAATAATTGAGCATATTCAGCTGAGAATCCACTAGTCATTAGAAGTGGAACTACAGTACCTGATAACATCTCCCATCTGGCTGTTAGAGATGGTAAGAATATTGTTGATATTGTACTAATAAATATTACAAGACCAACTAAAGGTAATCCCGTAAAGTTAGATTTATAAATAATATTAGATAAGGCTGCAGTTATTAAATATCCTATATTAGTATATTTGTATAATGATACGAATATACTTGCAAAGAATATTAGAATAATGATCTTACCAATATCATCAAGTGACTTAGCTAAAAAGTCGCATACATCTTTATGATTTTCAATTGTTTTAGCACCAATTCCATATAAGAATCCAATAAGGAAGAACATAAATGTAATAACAAATATGAATCCACTATTGAAGAATGAATTAGCACCAAATAATTTATCTATATATCTTGCTTGTGTATAATCAAGGAAATTACCTCCAAATTGAACATAAGGAATTATATTATAAATAAGTATAAATAAGTATAATACAAATCCTGCTCCAGCAAAGAATAATCCTCTAACTTCTTTTCTTGTTAATTTATCTTTATCAATTATTATTTCATTTGAATCTTCTTCATATTTTCCAAGCTTTGGAATAATCATTGTTTCTGTTACATATGTTATAAGACCTGCACTAACAAGTGTTGCAAATAACATTATAAATAAGTAACATGAAGATGACATTGAATATGACTCAATGATACTTGCAGAATTAACTGTAAGATTTGATAATGCAGAATCCATTCCACTCATAGTGAGGTTAATACCCATACCACAGGCCACTGCAACAAACGATGCAATAATACCTGATAAAGGATTTCTTCTACCATGCTTAAATAGCAATGCAGCAAGTGGAATTAAAACTACAAATGATACATCTCCACATATACTTAAAATAATACATGTTAATACATAAAAATATGTAACTAAATACTTAGGCATTTTTTTAGTAACTAGAAAGAAGAATGATGATAGAAAACCACTTTCTTCCAAAATACCTACTCCTATTAATGAAATTAATAACATTATTAATGGAGCAAATGATGAAAAATTAGATACTGTATTGGCAAATATGTATTTAATACCTCTTAATCTAAATAAAGATTCTACAGTAACTAAATTTGTTTGATAAGCTCCAGTTACGGAATTAACTGTATTATAACTAGCAGATGCTCCAAATAAATTAAGGATACCGCTAATAATAATTACAGCAAATGTTAATACTATAAATGTCATCATAGGATGAAGTGTTATTTTATTTTTTTTACTTTTAAATGGCTTCATCTATAACTCCTTTTAATTTCTTTTTAAATTCTTGTCTGTCCATCATGATTTCATGACCACAATTCAAACATTTAATTTTAATATCTACTCCTACACGTGTAATAACCCATTTGTTTTCTCCACATGCATGAGGTTTTTTCATGATAACTTTATCATCAATTTTAAATATTTTATTTTCCATTATGAACCTCTATTTGAGTATAAGGAATCTTTATACCAACTTTATCAAATTCATTTTTTATATAAGATAATGCTTTTCTTCTAACATTCCATTTATCTTGAATCAATGTATTAATAGTAATTAAATAATCTACACTTGATGAGCTTAAATCATCAATTCCAAGATACTCAGGTTCACTTATTACTTCAGACCATTCATTTATTTCTTTGCAAATACGTTCTAAAGCCTTTTTAACTTTAGCTTCTTTTTCTTCATAAGCAACAGGTATCTTTAAACGAATGGTTGCGTCCTTATAACTCATGTTTTCAATCTTTGTTATTTCTCTATTAGAAATAATCATTGTAATTCCATCAGCTGACTTAATTTTAGTAGTCTTAAGACCAAATTCTACAACTGTACCAGTAAAACCATTACATGTAATAATATCTCCTACAACGAAATAATTATCCATAATAATGTTTATTCCCATAATAATATCTTTAAGTGCATCTTGTAATGCAAGACCTGCAACAGCACCTGCTACTCCAAGACCTGCAATAATACCACTAACATTAACTCCCCAACTAGAAAGAATAATAATAGTAGCAATTATAATTACAAAATATCTAACTACACTATTAACTAGTATTACTACTGTTTTTCTTTTTTTAGCATTATAGTTATGAGTATCACCTTTAAATAACTTCTTTATTATTCTAGAAAATGATCCTATAACAATTACAGAAATCATTACAGTAATAATTGGTACATAGAATTCTTTAGATCTAAGTACATCTAATAACCATTCTTTAGTCATGATTATTCACCCACTTTTATATTCATTATATCCATTATTCTAGATAGATCTGCTTCACTATCAAATGTAATAGTAATCTTATTTGATTTAATATCTACCTTTGTTCCAAGTTTATCTTTCATTGTTCTTTCGTATATTCTATATCTAGTATTATCATCTGATGCTCTCTTAATTGGTTTTCTCTTGATGATTTCTTCATCTTTAGATAACTCTTCTAGAGCGTGAACACTAATACCATCTTTTTTAACTTTATTTGCAAGTTCTTCAATCTTATCTTCATCATCTATTTTAGATAAAACTCTTGCAGCAGACATAGAAATCTTACCAGCAACTACATCTTTTTGAACATCATTAGGAAGTTTTAATAATCCAAGTAAATTAGTAACATATGATCTAGATTTCTTAAATTTAGATGCTACTTCTTCTTGAGTTAAATCCATCTTATCCATGAAGTTCTTATATGCTTTAGCTTCTTCAATTGGACTTAAATTTTCCCTTTGAATATTTTCTAATAAAGCAATTTCCATCATTGCTTGATCATCAAAATCTTTAATGATAGCTGGGATAGTAGCTTTACCTGCTATTCTAGAAGCTTTAGTTCTTCTTTCACCAGCAACTAATTCATATCCCTTTATACTTTTCTTAACAATAATTGGTTCTAAAACACCATGTTCTTTAATACTTTCTGCTAATTCATTTAGAGCCTCTTCGTCAAAATGTAATCTAGGTTGATATGGATTACTTCTAATTTCATCAACAGGAATTAGTTTAATTTCATTTTCAGGTGTTGTTTCAACAATAGTTTTTTCAAGTGAATCGAAATCCATTTGACTAACATTAACTGAAAATAATTGTTCTAAACCAGTTCCTAGTGCCTTTCTTTTAGTATGTTTCTCGTTCGTTTGACTCATCTCTATTGATAACCTCCTTAGCTAGATTAATATATGCCTCAGCAGCTTTGCTTGTTGGGTCATAATCACATATTGGTTCACCATGACTTGGTGCCTCTACTAATCTAATTAATCTTGGTATGATTGTATTAAATACTTTCTCATGGAAATACTTTCTTACTTCTTCTACAACTTCTAAGCCAAGATTAGTTCTTGAATCTAATAATGTAAGTAGAACTCCTTCGATTTGTAATCTAGGATTCAACTTTTGTTGAGTCATAATAATTGTGCTTAACAATTGAGTAATTCCTTCAAGTGCAAAGAATTCACATTGAACAGGGATAATAACCGCATCTGATGCACATAATGCATTAGTAGTTAATAATCCAAGACTTGGAGGACAATCTATAATAATGTAATCATATTGTTTTGCAACAGGTTCAATTACATTTTTTAATTGTTCTTGCATTTTATAATTAGGATCTTGAGTTGCATTAGATACTAATTCTGTTTCAATACCAGCTAAATTAATTGTTGCTGGTAATACAGATAACTTAGTAAATTTAGTTTTAATAATAGCATCTTTTGCAGTAGAAGATCCAATTAAGCATTCATATATACTAGACTTAACTTCACTTTTATTTATGCCTAATCCTGTTGATGTATTTCCTTGTGGATCTAAGTCAATTAAAAGAGTCTTTTTCCCTAGTTTACCTAAAGAGGCTGAAAGATTAATACTTGTAGTAGTTTTACCTACACCACCTTTTTGATTAACTACTGAAATAACTCTTGTCATAAATATCACTGCCTTCTATATAAATTATATCAAATTTCATTTAAAAAGAGTATAAATACTCTCCTTAAATAACCAAATTATTAACATATACCTTCAGGTACTATTTCTTGATTTAAAATACTTAAATCTTTTAGAGAATATATTCTCTTAAACACTGTATTAGTATCACATAAATAGTATTCTAAATTGTTATCTTTTAATACTGGATACTTATCTTTATAAAGAACCATTTCATCAGTTCCTTGAAAAGATGTTAATACATTTTTAAATATTGTATGCTCTTCTCCTTTTGATGTATAAACTTCAGTTATTCCATCATAAGTGAAAACAACATAGTTTTCTTCTACAATTATGTAGAAATCTTTATTGTTTCTAGCATAGTCATTTTCTGGCTCATTAAAAACATATAAAGGAATTGCATTATTGTTATATTGAAGTAATGCTATTCCAGATATACAATCTTTATTTTCTTCATCATAGTTTGTACATTTAAAATAATAGTTTGTATTTTGATAGTCTATTGATAACGAATAATTATTATCAAATTTCTTATCAATAATAACGTCTTTAAGTGTAGTGACATACGAAACTGGAGAATCATCAGTTGTAACAGCTTTAGTAGTTTCAACAACTTTAGTAGTAGTCTTTGGTTTTTCTTCTTCATATTTAGTATTTTCACCCATTAGTTTAAGAAACATAACCATTCCAAATATACTACCTGCTAATATCAAAGAAAAAATAACAAATGTAGCTGTTGAACTATATACATTTATTTTTTTATTTTCTTTCATACTACTTAAATAGTCCAATTAGTGCTTTGGCATAAGAACCAAATAGTTTTAGACTAAATCCTCCATCTTTTGAAGAGATTAACGCGAATACAATAAATACAACTAATACAACAACCATAAGAACAATCATTATGATAAGTGCCGTACTTCTTTCTTCACCTTCCATATTATCACCTATAATTAGTATAACAAAAAAATGAATAAGAAAGTAGCATATTTACTTATAAAATAAAAAGTACTTCATTCGAAGTACTTTTTTTATTCTTTATCAGTTGTTTCTTCTGATTCTTCGTTTTCTTCTAAAGCTTCCTTTAGTTCTTTTTCATTCATCTTAGTATATCCTTTGATACCAGCTTCTTTAGCTTGTTCTTTTAAATCTTCAAAGGATTCTTTGCTATCTTCTTTTTTGCTTAATTTTCCAGTTGCAACAACTTCTTCAATTTCTTCTTTAGTTATTGTTTCTCTTTCCATTAATACATTTGTAATAGCCCATACTAATTTTTCATTTTCTTTTAAGATTCTCTTTGTTTCTTTATAACAAGATTCAATAATCTTTTGAACTTCTTTATCGATTTCAAGTGCTACAGCATCTGAGAAATCACGAGCTTTATTATAGTCTCTTCCTAAGAAGATTCCTTCATTCTTTTCTTCTAAAGTAACAGGTCCTAAATCAGACATACCATATTGAGTAACCATTGATCTTGCAATCTTAGTTGCTTTACTAAAGTCATCTGAGGCACCAGTTGTAGTTTCACCTAAGAATAATTCTTCTGCTACTCTACCACCAAGTAAACCAGTAATACGAGCTAGTAATTCATTCTTAGTATGAACAGCCATTTTTTCTTCTTTAGGCATCATCATTGTGTATCCACCAGCTACACCTCTAGGTATAATTGTAATCTTATGAACATCTTCAGCATCTTCAAGTTTTAATCCAACAACTGCATGTCCTGATTCATGGATAGCTACTAATTGTTTTTCTTTTTCTGAGTATTTACGAGATACTTTTGCAGGTCCCATTAATACTCTATCTGTTGCTTCATCAATTTCAGCCATTGTAATTTTATCTTTATTACGTCTTACTGCAAGTAATGCTGCTTCATTAAGTAAGTTTTCAAGGTCAGCTCCACTAAATCCTGGAGTTCTATGAGATAAGTTCTCTAAACTTACACTTGGAGCAAGTGTTTTACCTTTTGCATGAACTTTTAAGATATCTAATCTTTCAGTTGGATCAGGTAAACTTACTGTTACTTGTCTATCGAAACGGCCTGGTCTTAATAATGCAGGGTCAAGTACGTCTGGTCTGTTTGTTGCAGCCATAACGATAATACCTTCATTAACACCAAATCCATCCATTTCAGTTAATAATTGGTTAAGTGTTTGTTCACGTTCATCATGACCTCCACCTAAACCTGTACCTCTTTGTCTACCTACGGCATCAATTTCATCAATGAATATTAGACATGGAGCTGAAGCTTTTGCTTGTTTAAACATATCTCTAACACGAGATGCTCCAACACCTACGAATAATTCAACGAAATCTGAACCACTTATATAGTAGAATGGTACATTTGCTTCACCAGCAACTGCTCTAGCAAGTAGAGTTTTACCAGTTCCTGGAGGACCTTCTAATAAAACACCTTTAGGGATTCTTGCTCCCATTTTTTGGAATTTTTTAGGATTCTTTAAGAAGTCGATAATTTCAGCAACTTCTTCTTTTTCTTCTTTTAATCCAGCAACATCTTTAAATCTAACTTTTCCACCATCTTCTGATAGTTTAGCTCTAGACTTACCAAAATCAATTGAGTTGCTATTTGTCTTATTTAATCTTGAGAATAGTAACATGCATCCACCTAATATTAAAACAATAGGTACTACATTAACTAAAACAACAAGCCAACTAGAATTTTCTGAATTCTTAATAATTTTATATTTGAATCCATTTAATTCACGATATTGTTCGATAGTTTCATAAGTACTACTTGTTAAAGGTGCTTGAGCTGTAAAGTATTCATTATCTTTAGATTTTCTTAATTTACCTGTAACAATGATTACTCTATCTCCAGATCTTTCAGATACTCTTACTTCTTCTACTTTATCTTCTTGAAATTCCTTAAGTAATTCATCATAGTTAAGTTGTTTATAAGAATCATTACCTAAGCCAAATACAACTAAGATAATTGCAACAACTACAAATAGCATTAAATAAGGACTAAATTTCTTATATTCTTTACTTTTCTTGTTCATTCTTCTTCTCCTTTTCGTACTTAATTATTATATCATAATTACTATCAATTGCCATATCAAAATCACTTTTCTTTAACCCTGGAATCCATACTATTTCATTTTTACTATTTAGTACAACTGGATAACTATTTCTTAATTTTTTAGGTACTTTTTCATTGATTAAAATATCTTTTACTTTCTTAGTACCTTTCATATTCTTAATTTTGATAGTATCGCTTTCGTGTTTATTTCTAACATAGTATGTATCTTTAGGTAAACGAATTGTATAGTTTGATTTATCATTGGATGAAGGAATAATAACAAGTTTCCCTGTTGGAACAATAGTTTCTTCTTTTATCTCTTTATTATATTCTTCAAAAGAATTACTATCACTTGTAAATATTAACTTATTATATTCTTTAATAACTTTAACATCTCTTGGTAAATCAAGTTCAATATTTGGTTTACTACTCTTAATAATTTTAAATATTTCATCAATATTATTAGAACCTACATAGTATAGGTTATCAGGATACCATGGTCTAATAATCTCTTGTAATACTTTTTCTTTTAAGAAGTCATCAAGAGCATTAAACTTGTTGATATCAAGAGTGTTATCAACATATATTCTACTTATTTCTTCATAAACTAACTTATTAACATAGTCATAGTAACCCTGTAATATATTATGATATTTAATGAATTGTTCATGAATATTTGAGTTTTCATTTTTTAAAAAAGGTAAAATATGATGTCTATATCTATTTCTAGTATGTTCATCTTCAAAATTAGTATTATCTATTTTATATGGAATATTATTCTTTTTATTTTCGTTTTCTATTTCTTCTTTTGTCATATAAATAAGAGGTCTAATAATCTTATATGTAGGTTTTTCAGTAATAAAATTAAAACCAGCATATCCATTTAGGGTAGATCCTCTTGCAATACGCATAAGGATTGTTTCAATTAAGTCATCACCATGATGAGCTGTAAATAAATATTTAGCATTATATTTCTTAATAAGCTCTTCAAAAAAATTATATCTAAACATACGCGCAAAGTTTTCAAAATCTTTAACAGGTGCATCAATTAACTCTGTACCTTCAAAAATAATATCATTTTTCTTACAATAATCTTCCATGAATTTATATTCATCAACAGATTCTTTGCGAACATTATGATTAACATGTGCACATACAACTTTTAATTTAAGAGACTTTAGGACATACAAAAGATACATGCTATCTGGGCCACCTGAGCATGCTACAATTACTGGTTCATCAGTACTAATATTTAGATTTTTGATAAAACTAATTGCTTCTTTCATATTAATCCTTTCAAATTATATGTAGTATAACTTAAAACGCATAAATAAACAAGAAAATAAAAGGAAGAACCGTCGTTCTTCCCTAGGAAATAGTGTTATTTAATTAGTTTTTTCTTAATTTTCTTGTTAATAGATAAATTGAAGATAACATTAATGTAGCTACATATAATAAAATGTTATCTCCTGTCTTTGGATTTTTAATTGCTTCTCCAGCAGCTAAAGTATAAATACTGAAGTGATCAGTTTCAAATATAGCATATTTACCATCGTCTGAGATAGTAACTGCATACTCTTCAACTTTATCATCTTCATCAACATAATATACTTTTAATTCTTTGTTCTTAAACTCATCTTTAATAGGTAATTTAATTTTAAACTTACCATTATCTAGTTTAGTTATAAATGAACTAGATGTATTTGAATAAAGTTTTAAATCAAACATATCTACGTTTGTATTCTTTAAAATTTTAACAATTTTATCATATTCATCACCAGAAGTTACCTTTGCAACTTGAATTAATACATCCAAAGGAATTACTCCTTCAGTAGTTAATTCTACTCCTGTAGTAACGTCAGTAGTAATAACTTTTCTATTATCTTTAGCTTTTTCATCATCTCTAATAACGAATACTGCTAAAAATTCAAAATCATCATCTAAAGTAATATCATATAATTGTCCAACTAGATTTTCATCTGTTAATACATCATTAGCTGATACACCTAGTGGATCTTCTAAAGCAAGTTGTGCAGCAATATATGCTGCTGCACTCTCATACTGAGATGCTGCAGAAATATTATCATCATGACTTGCATTCCATTCTTGAGTACCTAAATTTGTTAAATATTCCATATAGTTTTCTAACGTTAATGTTTTATCACCTTCATATAGACTTTTAGATACAGATTTAACATTAAAATAATTTGACAATCTATCTTTAATCGCTTTTTCTATATCCTCAGCATCTTTAGGAATATAAATTACATTTTTATATCCAACATATGCCATTGGCCCACATCCATAGAATGTTCCATTGTACATAAATGTAATATTACCAGCTTCGTTACTTCTAATTGGATTATCTTCTCCCATTCCGACAATAATATCAAAATTAGCATAGTTTAATTTTTTTCTAACTTCATTACTGAATCCGCCTACTGATGGTGGCATATTTGCTTCAGGATTATCTCTAAAATATTTAGAACTTTGTCTCATATAATTTAAATATTCAATATCATTTAAATAAAAATATAGTTTTTCATTTCCTAAATTCTTAATTAATGAATCAGCAACTTTTTTAACCGCTTCATCATATTCATAAGTAATGGTTACATTTTTTGTTCCAATTGGTTGGCTACCAGGATTATCCAAATCAAATTTTGAAATAGTACCTTTAGTAAAATCACTATTATCTATATTTAAAGAGTATCCTTCGTTTTGCCAACCAGATTCCATACTTAATATGTTACCTGTATACAAAAACATTTCCTCTTCACTAGAGAACGGTTTAGATTTTAGTATTAGTTTCCCTGTTTCGTACGCTTCTTCAGCAACACCTTTTGCATTAACAATTGGCATTAATGCGAATGCCAAAACAAAAACACTCACGCATTTTAAAAGTTTTTTCATAACACCTCCTATACACTATATCCTAAATTCATTATATATAGTGATAATATACACAGTCAATATAATTAAACACATAAAAAGAAGAGACCTTCACCCGTCTCTTCTTAAAAGATATATTTAGTGTAATTTCTATATTTTTTTCGTTAATTTTTATTGTAGATCAAGTGTCTCTTCTCTTTTTATACTTACATTAAATCTGTCACGTTTAGTTTTCCTAAATCATTATTACTAAGTTTTTAGTATACATCAACTTTTCTAATAATATTTCACTAATTATATTTAATGTTTACTAATCTTTCCATAAGACTTCTAAATATCACTTCTACGTTTAATTAACTATTGAACTTTTATCTTCAATAAGGAACTAGTCTTTACTCATTTATCTAATGGGATTATTCGTCAGTCAATAATTCTACACCAGCATCTTTAGTTTAGAATAATTTACTCTTGAAGATTTATTTTTTCATATGTTTTTGAATATTTTTATTCTCGGAAAACATATAACCAAATAACTCTTTGCATTGGATTTTTATTTCCTTTTGATAATTTAATATTTAACTAGTCCCATTCAATTCAATTTTGATATAAGGAATCGAATGGGTTTATAAAGTTCCGCTTCTACAAACCTCCATGATTGGTCTTTTAAAATCATTTGCAATAATTGTATAAGCTTTCAATGCTTTCACGCTTCTAAGCATTATAGTTATTACACCTCCTACACACCATATATATCTTAATTACAATATACATAAAAAAAGCATTTTTTTCAGTGTTTTTGTAAAAAAGTGTTAAATTTGACATTTTTTTAACAAAAAACACAAGAATTATTCTTGTGTTATTGTTTTTTATTAAAATACATTTCTTTAGTTAAACGATATTGATAGTCTTCAACTGGTTCATCCATGAATGTATAATCCACCCACTTAGTTTCAGGTAGTCTTACAAATCCAAGACGTTCCATTATTTTCCAAGATGCTGGATTAACAATAGCTGTACTTGTAAGTATTTCATCTATTTCACACTCTGTGAACATATAATCAATCATGGCTTTAGCTGCTTCTGTTCCATATCCTTTACCATTATGTTTTGGATCAATATACCATCCTACATCTCTTATTTCAGGTTTATTCTCGAATGGTCCATCTTGACACGAAAATTTTCCAATGCATTCACCGGTTTCTTTTAAAAATAAACTCCATCTAAACACATCTTGGTCTCCTGCATGTTCCATGTCTTTTTTATAGAATGGTTCTTGTTTTCCCCAATCAAATAATTTATCTCTAAACTTTCTTGGAATTGATAAATATAATCTATTAACTTCTGGTAACATTAGCACTTCCCATAAGTGTTTTTGTTCTTCAAAAGTTTGTTGTTTTAAAATTAATCTATCAGTTTCAATAGTTTTGCTTCCTAACATTTTCATAAGTAATCTCCTACTCTAGTGAAAACTTTCCTTTTGTAAAATTTATAGGTGATATATCAGCTGCTTGTGAAAGTGGTGTTTCATTTGTAGGTTCTATACCATAGAAATAACATACAAAGGCTGTTAAATTTATACCACTTGTAACACATAAAATGATGTCATCGTCATTATACTTATTATAGATGTCATCAATTGCTTCCATATTTCTTTTAAGTAAATGTACTTTTTCTTCGTGATATTCACTTTCATTAAATCTTTCATCTTCAATAATTGGAACGTTATGATACTTATTAATGATTTCTGCAGTATGTTTACATCTTAAATATGGTGATGTAACAATTGCAGTTATATTTTGATTCTTAAAACGATCAGCAATAAGTTCAGCTGACTTAATTCCTACTTCAGTTATATCTTCAAGTTGTCTTAATTTTGGGTCTAAATGATTTTCTCCGATTGCTCTTTCTGCATGATGCATATAAATGATTCTCATAAATCCTCCTTATAAGTTTTTAATGCTTTCTTTATTGTTTATTTTCTCTTCTAAATCCGCAACAATGGAATAACTTGCGTCATTGCCTTTAACTTGGTAGTTTTCTTTCTTTAACTCATCCAATCGTGAGTCAATACTTAAATCAACATGGTCTTTAATGATACTTGCATCATATTTATCTTTTGGTCTAGAATTCTTTTTAACATTATAAATGCTTTCTAAACTTTGCATTTTATAAAGTTTACCGTTATACTCTCCGATATTTTCACTAAATACTAAATTTGCATATTCTGGTAATAAGTGTTGTTCATTAACCAATAGTTCATTTTCTGTTTTGTTATCTTTATGATAATATTCTTTTATAACTATTTCACCATCATTTTTTCTTTCAAATAAGAATAAACCAATACTCATTTTAGTTCCCTTATATTGAATTTTAAACTCATGGCCATTTTCTTCTTTATCATCCATATTACTTATAAATTCAAAAGAATTACTATCTTTAACTAATTTATATAGGTCTTCTAATTCATCTTCATTTATAAATAAATCTAAATCTCCATGATATCTTTCTAATTTATGATTTGTCTTAATATATCCCATTAATCCACCAGTATAATAAGCATCATAATCTGTTCCAATTAGTTCATTGAACATATCGAATACCTCTAAAACTAGCTCATGATTTTCTTCAAGCGGAGTATTAGCGTTAAGCATATTCATTGATTTTAAAAATTCATATCTATTTAGTATATCTTCTTTAGTTTTATAATTATCTGAAATCTTTGTTAGTAAATCAATATTATCAAATACATCTTTTTCACTTATTCTTTTACTTTCTAAAAGTCTATGTATTTGAATTATTAATAAATCTATTGCATCGTTTTCTCCAAGATTAATAATTCCGTTTATAAAAACTTTTAAATCTTCTTCATTTAAATTTAATACTTTTGAAAAATTATATACGATTGTTTTAATTATTTCTATTTTTTCTTGATTCATATTTATCACTAATTTCATTATATCATTATTTAGTTTTATTTTTTATAAAGAAAAAGAACACGTGTAAACGTGTTCGTGAAACTTGTAAATATATTATCTCTTACTGAATTGAGGAGCTCTACGAGCTTTAAGTAAACCGTATTTTTTACGTTCTTTAACTCTTGGGTCTCTAGTAATAAGACCAGCAGCTTTAAGGATTCTTCTATAAGAAGTTTCGCTTGTTGGATCTGTATTCTTGTCATATTCAAGTAATGCATGAACGATAGCTAATCTGATAGCTTCAGTTTGACCATTGTATCCGCCACCTCTAACTACAACATCGATATCAAATGTATCTAAGTTATTAGTTTTTTCTAGTGGTTGCATTAAATTCATAACATTAACTTCGAATGGTAAGTATTCTCTTACATCTTGTCCATTAACAGTGATTTTTCCTTTTCCAGGAACCATTTTTACTTGTGCAGTAGCTCTTTTTCTTCTACCACTTGCTGTTATAACATTTGCCATATTCTTACCCTCCTACTTAACCTTGTATTCAATTGGTTGTTGTGCTTTTTCAACATAATTGTCATCAGCATAAACTTTTAATTTCTTAATTTGTGCTCTTCCAAGTCTGTTTTTAGGAAGCATTCCTTTTACAGCTCTTTCAACCATTTCTACAGGATATTTTTCGATCATTAATGCTGCATTTCTTTCTCTTAATCCTCCTGGGAATCCAGAATGATTATAGTACATCTTGTCATTTAACTTGTTTCCAGTTAATTTAACTTTGTTAGCATTGATAACAACTACATAGTCACCACAATCAACATGAGGTGTATATGTAACTTTACCTTTTCCTCTTAGTAAGTTAGCGATTTCAGTTGATAATCTACCTAAAGTTTTATCAGTAGCATCAATTAAATACCAATTACGTTTTACAGTTTCTTTCTTTTCCATGAATGTTGTCTTCATAAATAAATTTTCCTTTCAAATATCTCTCGCCTTATTGGATTTCCCAGATCCGCAAAAACTTAAGAATTTAAAAAATGTACCATTTAACATTATATGGTATTAGGTATTATATGTCAAATACTTTTATGAAAAACAAATAAAAAAAGTGACTTAATAGTCAACTTTCATTAAAAATAGTCCATTTGCAGGTGCTGTAACATAATTTCTTGTCTTTTTTCTCTTATCAATCATCTCTTTTATTACCTCTGGAGCTTCTTTTTCTTCTCCAGCAAGTAAAAGTGCACCTACTAAATTTCTAACCATATATCTAAAGAATGATTTACCAACAAATTTAATTGTTAGAATATCTTTTTCTTTTTTAAATACTATTTTATATATCATTGAGTTATAGTTTTCTCTTTCACCTGATGTGAAAGCTTCATATGAGTGCATACCTATTAAATATTTGGCTGCTTTCTTCATTTTTGAAATATTTAGTTTTCTATTGTAGTTATATATATAAGAGTTGGCAATTGGATCATACTCACCTAAGTTTATTTTATAAACATAGACTTTTCTTTTTACATCAAATCTTGCATGGAATTTATCATCTACCCTTTTAGCAAAATTTACATGAATTGCTTCATCAAGCATACTATTCATTGCTCTTTTAAGTCTATCAACAGGTATATCAACATCCATATCAAAATGTGCCTTTTGGTCTCTTGCATGAACTCCACGATCTGTTCTGCCTGCACCCTTAATAAGCACTTCCTTTTTAGCAATACTAGAAAGGACTCTTTCAAGTTCTCCTTGTACTGTTAACTTCTCAGGTTGCCTTTCAAAACCATATAATCTTGATCCATCATAACTAACACTTATTAAATATCTCATTAACAAACACTCCTATAAATATCTTTAAGTAATTCTTTATGATCAAGAGTCATATCAAGTCCTGCTCCCTTTTCATTTGCAAGTAAGATAAACTTACAAACTGGAGGTAGTTCAACACTTGGCTTTTTAGAATTAATTAAATCTATTATAGAACCATTATAAACTATTTTTTTATTCTTGATAACTACTACATTATCAACAATTTGATTTAAGAATATTAAATCTTTAGAAATAAATATTAAGTTAATACCCTCTGCTTTTAATTTTCTTAATATTTGAATAATTGTTTTCTTTTCTTTATTAGATAATCCTATTTCAAAACGTTCAAATATAATATTTCTTTTATTATTTAGTAACGCATGAGCAAGAAGTACATATTTAAATGTTACTTTAGATAATTCTTTTATTTTTACCTTTAAGTATTTAGAATCAAGTTCTAAATATTTTAAAACATTATCTATTCTTTTATTAGAAAAGAAACGTGAACCAGAAAGAAATCTTTTAACTGTCCATTCATCATCATATTCTATTCCTTCAATATCTATTCCTAGTGTTGATAAATCTAGAATATCTCCATGGAAACCAATTGATGAAGAAGTTAAATCTTTTAAATCATTTGTATATACTATTTCCATATTGTATTCACCAACTTTTCTATATCTTCATATGTTTTATCTACTAAACCATATAATTCAAGATTATGAGATAACTCTACTGTAAATGGTAGGCCTAATCCCATATAAGGAAGAACACTATTACCATTTAGGATATTTCTCTTATCTCCACACATAATAGCTTTATAATTATTCATTAAAACTATATCATCAGCAAGTAATATATGCTCAGGATTTGTTGTTACATAAATCATTGATATATTATGCTCTTTTATATATTTAAATAATAGTTTTAATCTAGCTTTATCTAAATATGAGAATAAGTCATCAATTCCTATTATCTTAGGATCTATTACTAAGTAAGATAATATTTTAACTAATATTTTATCTTCTAGATATAAACTATCTATTCTTTCATGTATTAGTTTATCTATTTTAAAATATTTAGTTATTTCGTCAATCTTATTAGTTATTTCATCTAATCTATAACCTAATAGATGTAAATTATGGAATAATTCTTCAGCAACATATTCTTCTTTAAAGTCACCATCATCTAAACATACAACAATGTTGTTTCTTAAGAATGAAATATCATATTCATCAATAGGTACATCATCAATTAAAATATCAGTATTATCAATCTTGTTACATAACTTTTTTAATACCACTGTTTTACCTGAATTAGTTGGTCCAATTATACCTGTAATAATACCATCTAGTTCTATAAATACATCCATATCTTTAATTAATAACTTTCTCATAACCTTCACCCTCTTTAAAAGCTATCTTCCTTATATAAATAATAACATAGTTTTTATGTTTTTTATCAAAAAAAAGACGAATAATCGTCTTTTATAAGTGTTGTTGTACTCCAATAAAGTATTTATCAACTTTAGAGAATATTTTTTTATCTGCTTTTAAAGTATAGATAAATAAATCATTTTGATTTATAAGTACAAAATCACATGTTTGTTCTTCCGTAAAAATATATATATTTACTCTATAATCCATGGCTTTAAATAATAAATCGTCAAATGAATTCATTTTATAGTATGTATAATGTGTGAGATTAGGAACATCATCTAATTTAGTAAGTATAAATCCATATGTTTTAATAATTTCCTTTAGATCATGTTTAAATCCTTTGTCACTTCCTACTAATGGAATAGTTCTAATTAGAAGTAACATAATTGATCCACTTATGGCAATCTTTAAAGCTTTAGTTGATGAAATAATAGTTGGAAAGAACATATTAACTATAACAAATATACAAACAACAAGTGGTAAATAATTCTTAATTATTCTCTTCATATTATTTAACTCCTATCGCTTCTTTAAATTTTTGTCCTGGTTTAAAGACATATTTTAAATTAAATAATACTTTACCAATTATTCTTTTATTCTCAACGTATATTGCATCGCCTTTATCACCAATTATGTATACACTTATAATTTCGTATTGTTCACCTTTTTCATTCTTTTTAGTAACAGTATCTACTCTATTAACAACTTTAAGTTCTTTAGTATTATCTTTGTTTGAAACAAGAATAATATCTTTTTTCTTTAAATTTGATACTCTAGGCTTCTTTAATATAAGAGGTCCATCACCTTTAACAATATCTGTATATTCTGCTTTTTCAGTTTGTTCATATAACTTAAATGGAGTAATTCCTGAAATAAGCAAGACTCCTGCAGTAAAAAGAACTATTAGAACTAGATCAAATAAATTAAAACCATTTGAACATGTTATCATTGAATAACCTTCATAATGTTTAACTAATAACTTAGTTGAGAATGAAATAAGTCCAAATGCCATAAGCATTTCTAATCCAAGATAAGTAAAATCACTTAAATTTGGTATCCATGGAATTATATTTCTAAACTCTATAACTAGTATTGCATATATAATCGTAAGAGCTATATCTACATGGTTAGAATATATTGATAATAGTATATTTCTAATTATAACTGGTATTATTACAGTAGCCATATAACTAACCATTGTTGATGTCTCAAATAAATTAGTTACATCAAGTTTTTGAGCTATTTGTAAAACTATAATTCCTACTGTTATTAAAACCGAAAAAATACCCGTATCTCTATTAGCATTAATAACAATATATCTTAGGATTTCCGTTGCAATTATAGTTATTATAGGTATAAAGATTGAAATGGTTGTACTTTGTACTGTTATACCTGCAAATATACCTAATATATAAATACCAAGAAAATATAGTATTAAAGAAACAATTGTTACCTTTGTTATTGTTACTTGAATAGGTGTTGATTCATACTTTGGAAATCCATATAAAAAATAAGCTAAATACGCAAGAACCACAGTAAAAGAAGCAAGTATCTTTGGTGCATATACTGGGCATTTAACAGCTAAGAAATTAAAGTAAATCCATGCGAATACAAGTAAAAGAATAAATAAAACAAATCCTTTAATTTTTCTCATATTGTACCCCTATTTTATTCCTTCTGTATTTAGGATACATATAATGATTAGTACCGCTAATACTAAGAAATAAATAATTATTTTATAGATTTTTAATTCATTGGCGTCTTTAATTTTGGGTCTAATCATATCTATCATTCCTTATAAGATAATAGTATTATTTTATTACTTTTATGTCAATATAAGCCATAATAAAAAGGAAGATATTATCTTCCTTTTATTACCTTAATAGCTCCAGTTTTTTCAATAGTGTTTTCTCTTGATTCTTCACCATAATTAAGTATTAAACCAATAACAAATACATATGAAATAAAGTATAACCAGATCATTATAATTGCAACATTAGCAAGTGCTCCATAGAAGGTTGCATATGTAGCCATATTAGATGCTGAACGTTGATAAATACTTGTAATTATAAACCATCCAATAGTAGTAAATAATGCACCATTCCCAAGATGAGTATGCTCTCTTACTCTATCTGGTGCAAAGTTATAGAATACCCTTAAGAATATATATACTATTAAGAATAGTAATGGTTTTCTTAAGAAATTAACCAGTGTATATATCCCATCCCAAATAATTATTCTATCGAATAGATCGAATAAGGCATCTACAAATATTGGAGATAGAATTAAGAATACTAGTAACAATATAATATATATTGTCATAAATAATGCTTTAATTCTTCTTTTAAACCAATTAGATTTATTAATACCATATATTTGATTACTAACAAGTATTACTGTATTACAACCATTGGTTGCTATATAGAACATCCATATAAATATTACTATGTCTAGAAATGATAACTGAGTTGAGAATCCTGATAAAGAAGATACTAAGTATGAACTTCCTCCAGGAACTATCTTATCAAGTAAATCAATTAAATAAGTTGTATTTATATGTAGTATTGAAACTAAGTAACCTGCAAATGTTAGAATTGGTACAATAGATAGTAATATAAACCATGATAATTGACCAGGTAACATAGACATTTCAGGTTTCTTTATTATTTCTAATATATCTAAACCATAGTTAGTAATATTTAATTTAAAATCTTTAAATGTTTTACTAATCTTTTTTGGCATCTTTATCACCTTCAATTTCTTTATTCTCTCTCATTTTAATTGAAGCTTCATTGAATGCGTCCTCGACTAGTTTTGTATTATCTTCTACTAGAGAATAACCTATAGCAACTCCATTATCATATGATAATTTATTGAAGTTCTTTGTAATTTTCTTTATATAAGATAAAACTTGTTTTTCAGAGTAACCAACCATGTATACCATGAATTCATTACCATCTGTTCTCATAAGTTCTGAGTTATCAACTTGATTTTTAACTAAAATATTAGCTACTTCTTGAATTAATTTATCTCCTGCTTCATATCCAGAAGAATCATTTAATTCTTTTACTTTATTAATATCAAATACGATACATGCTTGTGGATAAATCTTATTCTTATTCCATAATGGCATTTGATCATTTAAGTAATTTCTATTCTTTAAAGAAGTTAGCATATCAATATATTTAATTCTATCTTCTTTTTTAACTTTAGTATTAATCTTAAGTTTCTTCTTATTCTTCTTATAAATAAATGTACTAATTATACTAATACCAATTATTGATAATACTACAATAGCTATTCTTTCAAGTAGTTCTCCACCTGAATTAACTCTATTATAAGTAGTAATACCTTTTCTTACCAAATCATGAGGATCTATTGTCTTAGTATAAGCACTGAATAACTTATAGAATGTATCAGAAGAATTATTATACTTAAATGAATAATAATGATTTGGTACTGATGAAGTAAATCTAACTGAATAGTTATTAGTTACTTGAGTTAAGTAGTAAGTAACTGTATTTTGATCTACTAAAAGAATAGATTTCTTTCTTACAATACTCTTTAAATCTTCTGTAGTTGAGAATGTTTTAATATCTATACCTTCAATATCTTTTATTAATTCATAAAGGTAAGAATTTTCTTGAACATATACTTCTTTATATTGAAGACCGTTTATATTACTCATAGATAAATCTATTGAGTTATCAGCAATTACATAGTAATCAATTGCACCTAGTGCTCCTGAATCAATGAATCCTGTTTCAAGTGTATAGTAGTTATAATATAAATCTACTTTTTTATTCATAACTGATTCAGCTAGTTTTCTAGAATTTAAGTATTTTTCATAAGTAAATTCTACTCCACTGAATTCTTGGAATAATTGTAAATATTGAGCAGTAATACCACCATATTCACCACCAGTAAGGATTTCATATGGTAAGTTTTCTACAAAACCATATTTATATACTTTATTAGTTAAAGTATCTTCATCTGCTCCGTTTATACCTAATTTATCAATAAATAATTTATAATTATTCTTATTATATGAATTATTAAACTTTGAATCTAAGAATTTATTTACCATCTTAGTATAAACAGAATTTAATATATTATTTTCACCTAATCTGAAATAATAATACTTATTTAAATCAGATATATGAGAAAGAATATTTAATCCTTTTTCAATAAGCTCAGGTTTATATTCATTTAATGGAACTACTGCATAAGTAATACCACCTGTATTAATAGCTTCAGTTATCTTATCATAGGACTCAAATCCAATTAAACTTGATGGATCAATGCCATAATAAGATGCAACATGTTCTCTATCTCCATTTAATACACCAACAACTTGTCCTGCTGGATTAAAGTTATTATTAAGTCCATTTAAAGCACTTATTAAAATATAATGATCTTTATAGAATAATAGTTCTTTTGCTTTATAGTCTCTAGATATGTAGAAACCATATCCTTCTCCTTCATTATTATAAGAAACTGTATGATCATTAACATTCATTCCTGTTTCATCTTTTAAATATTCTATGAAATCAAAATAAACACCTTTACCAGTTTCACCAAATATAGAAATATCATTTGGAACTAAAATATCATATACAGTTGAAGAGTTTTCATCTAAGTATTTCTTTTCTTCTACAGTTAATCCATTTTTATCTTTAAATATGTTGAAAAGAATAATAGATACTAATACTAATAATAGAGCTCCAATTACACCTATAAGGATATTTTTAGTTTTTCTACTCATTAGTATCATCCTTTTCTGAATCTAGTTTTTCTACATCTAAGTTATATTTAGCCCAAGTAACTGTACTATTACTTGTAGATTTACTTCCATATAAAGCTTTATAACCTTCTCTATGAATACCAAATTGTAAATCATAGTAACTTAAGTTTTCTTGAGAAAAACCTTCAAGTACTTTAACACCACAGTTTTTCATTTCTTCTAAAGAAGTTTCAGGTTTAACATAGATATCTATATAAATAACTTTACCTCTTACACGAATTGTTTCTTTAACATAGTTTTCAAAGCCTTGAATAATTTCTTCTGCTTTTTTAGTATCTTCAGTTACTACATGAGATTCTATATCAGCTAATCTATTTCCATATGGATTAGTTCTTGTTTGACCTATAAAATATAGAATAAGAGCTGTTACTACTGTAAGAATACATGCTAATGAAATAAGCATTAATATACAGTAAATTCTATTATTTCTATAGAATCTAGATATTCTTTTGCCAAATTTATCTTTCTTAACAGGAGTTTCTTCTCCTGTTTCTTTCTTTTTAAATTTTAATGGTTTCTTTAATAATTTTTTACTTTTTTCATTTGCCATTTTATCACCTCAAATGTCTTATTTTTATTATACAATACTAGTTTATAATTTACAATTACACCAAAAAACTATTAGCTATTAACTAATAGTTTTTGTCTTTTCTATAAAAGTATCTTCATTCCAGATTTCAATACCTAATTCTACTGCTTTAGCATACTTACTTCCAGGATCACTTCCTGCAACAACTACACTAGTCTTTTTAGATACAGAACCAGATACATTTCCACCTAAAGACTCAATTATTTCTTTTGCTTCATCACGAGTGTAATTCTCTAGTCCTCCTGTTAATACAAAAGTCATTCCTTCAAATATATCAGAAGTAGCACTACCACTTCCTAAGTATTCTAGATTAACTCCTTCTGCTTTTAAGTCTTTAATCATTTGAATATTCTTTTCATCTTTAAAGTAACTATATACTGAATTTGCAATAGTATCACCAACATCTTTAATTGAAGATAATTCTTCAACTGATGCATTCATGATATTATCTATTGTTTTATATTTCTTAGCTATTATCTTAGCTGTTTTTGCACCAACATTTCTAATACCAATAGCAAATAATAATTTTTCTAAAGAATTCTTCTTAGATTCATTAATAGATGCTAATAGTTTTTCTATGGATTTTTCTCCAAATCCTTCAAGAAGTTTTAATTCTTCTTTAAAGTCATCTAATCTATATACATCTATTATTCTAGTTAAATATCCCAAGTTATAGAAATCTTCTACAATTTCTTCACCAAGACCAACGATATTCATTGCTTCCCTTGAAGTGAAATGAATTAAAGACTCGATATCTTTTTTAGGACAATTATCATTAACACAATAATAGTTTGAATCTTTTTTAACTAGTTTTGAGTGACATATTGGACATTCATCAGTCATTCTAAATGGTTTAGAGTTTTGGCTTCTTGCACTCATTACTACTGACTCAACTCTTGGAATAACATCTCCAGCTTTAATTATCTTAACAGTATCTCCAACTCTTATGTCTTTAGAAACACAGTAGTCTTCATTATGAAGTGTTGCTCTTGAAATAAGAGAACCCATGACCATAACCGGTTCTAAAACAGCATTAGGAGTTACTTGTCCTGTTCTACCAACAGTAAAAATAATATCATTTAATTTAGTTTCAACTTCTTCAGCTGGGAACTTATAAGCAATTGCCCATTTAGGATAACGTACTGTATTACCCATTATTTCATGGCCTTTTAAATCATCTAGTTTAATAACTACACCATCTATATCATATGGTAAGTTAGGTCTAGCTTTACCTTTTTCTTCAATAAAATCCATTACTTCATCAATATTATTAACAAGTTTATTATTTGGATTAACTCTAAATCCTAAATCTTTCATGAATTCTAATGCTTCATGATGTGTTTTAATACCATAGTCTTCAGGATTTGGTAAGTGATAAATCCAAACTTCTAGTTTTCTTTTAGCTGCTACACTTGAATCTAATTGTCTAACTGATCCAGCTGCAGCATTTCTACAATTCTTAAATGGTTCTTCACCGTTTTTAATTCTTTCCTCATTAAGTTCATCTAATACTTTATGAGACATATATATTTCTCCACGTACTTCAATATCTATGTCTTTATTTAATTTTAAAGGAACTTGTTTAATAGTTTTAACATTATTAGTAATATCTTCACCTACTACACCATTTCCACGTGTAGCACCTGATACTAATACACCATGCTCATATCTTAAAGATACAGATAAACCATCTATTTTTAATTCACATACGTATTTAGGATTAGTAATTTCTTCTCTTATTACTTCATCAAAGTGTTTTATTTCGTCTTCATTAAATACATCTGCTAAACTCATCATAGGTATTTTATGAGTAACTTTTTCAAATTTATCTAAAATAACTCCACCTACTTTAGTTGTAGGAGAATCTTCTCTTTTCCATTCAGGATGTTTATCTTCTATTTCATAAAGACTTCTTAAATAATTATCATACTCTTGATCTGTAAGAGTTGTTGCATTGTCCTCTACGTGATATTCATAGTTAGCTTTATTAATTAAATCTACTAGTTCATTATATCTTTCTTGATTCATATTTATCACCATATTTATTATATCAAAAATAAAGTCATAAATATAATAATTCTTATTTTTAAAAAGTATGTTATAATGAACATAGGTGAACGTTATGATAGAACACGGAAAAATAAGAAGACTTAATAAAGAATTAAGTCCTGAATTAAAACAAATGGAAGAATATTTCATTAGTCAAGTTGAGAATAATTCCGATAAATACTTTAGTAAGTATAATAGTTTAGAGTCATCTTTTAACGGTCAATATATATGTTCAGACCTATTTAAAGAGACTTTTGATGAATATACTGAAAGTATTGAAACAAGAATGCATTATAGTGAAGTAATTCATAATTCATGTGCAGTTATGGCTGGTGAATTATTTGAAAGACAAGCTAAGAATCCTAATATTCAAAAATGTATATTCTTAACAGGAGTACCTGGTGCTGGTAAATCATATTTAATTCAATCATTATTTTTACAAGGAATTATTAGTAATGATACTATGGTATTTGAAGGAGATATTTCAAGTCCATCTATCAGAGAAAAATTTGAAATGGTTAAAAACAATGGTAAAGAAATACATATAATAGTTGTTAATCCAACATTAGAACTTGCACAAGAAAACGCTATTAGACGTCACTTTGAAATAGGACGTGGAGCATCAAGTTCTACTATGGCAAGAATACTTGCTGGTATACCTAATGCTATTGCTAACCTATCTCAAGACTATGATATTACTGTAGGTATTTTCAATAAATCATCAAACTATGATATTGAAACTGTTGTTACTGATGATATTGATGAAATAATGGCTAATACTTACCATGGTACTAAAGAAGAAATTGAACAAAGACTTCTAGAATTAAGAGAACAATTACTTCCTGGTATCAGAGAAGAATTTGAAAAAAAAAAATTAGGGATTGAAGAAGAATATATACCAACTGAAGGAGTAAAATATGGAAGATAATAAAAAACAAGAAAAACAAAACTTTCTAAAACAAATCCTAGAAGCAGGTAAAAGAATTGCTTCTCTAACTAAGGATCCAAAAGTTAATAAAGCCATTAAAGATAGAGCTAATTATTAAAATAAAAGAATACTTCAAACGAAGTATTCTTTTTTATTTCCATAAATTCTTAGGATAAGTTCCTTTTTTAATTTCTTTTAAGATATGTTTCTTTAAGTATTCAGCATCTTCTTTGTAAGTCATACCTACCCAGATAGAATCAGTTGGATAATCTTTAACTACTTTTCCTTCTTTAATAGATTCAGCTTGAATATCAGGAAGTAACATTTCATAATCATTTAGATTTTCTTTGTTATTCTCGAATTCATCTTTCATAACATTTCCAATCTTAGTTAATATCTCCCCAGTAAATCCATTCATTAACATTGAACATGAATTTTCTTTATTAACATGGAATGATCTTTTCTTTTTATCAAGTGGGGTACATTTAACTTTATCACCATCCATGATGCAAGATGATTCAATTATATCTGTTACTACACCTTTTTTAGATTTAATAACTCCACGTTTAACAGCACCATTTTCTGATAAAGTATCTGCTAAATGATAACCAATTATTGAATAATTATCTTCATCTAATGCACGAGACAAATCTTCAAATGCTTTATCTCCATAGAAATCATCTGCTGTAATAACACCAAAGTTACCAACAATTTCATTACGAGCACAATAAATTGCGTGTGCAGTTCCCCATGGTTTTACTCTTCCTTCTGGAACTTTAAAACCTTCAGGAATGTCATCTAATTTTTGGAAAGCATAACCTACTTTTACCTTTCCTTCTATTCTTTTACCAATTGTACTTTTAAATAAATCTAAGTACTCTTCTCTAATTACAAATACTACCTTTGTAATGCCATATTTAATGGCTGAATAAATTGAATAGTCCATGATAAATTCTTCATTTGGACCAACTGGGTATGTTTGTTTCATACCACCAAATCTAGAGCCCATTCCAGCTGCTAAAATAACTAATGTCTTATCTTTCATACATACACACTCCTAGTTATTATTATAATACTAGAAATAAAAAAAGGTATATAAAATATACCTTTATTAGTCTTCTACTTTTATTGTATTATTTGGACAAATAATTTTTTCTTCTTTTCCTTTACTATTTTCGTAGATACAATCACATTTTTCTTTTGGTTTACCATTTTCATCAACGCACTCACATTTATATGCAGAAGGACAATTAGATGTTTTTCTCCAGTTAATTCCACTTGCAGCATAACTCACAGCAAATCCTACAAATATTAAACAAATAATTTGTACTGATGACCAAATTATTATCAAAGTTTTTTTATTAACTACTTTTCCTTTAACATTTTTCTTATCTAAGAAAATTATTATACCCAATAATGCTAGTAAAATGGCTTCAATAACAATAATATTATCTACAAAAAAAATCCCTATACTAGTTAAAAATAAATAAATGTTTGTTATAAATTCCATCATAATCTCCTATAGTTTTGTAATACTCTTATGATTTTTCATAAGTTTCTTAATTCCTGTTTTAAAAGCAACTTCAATTAGACTACCATCTACTTTAAGTACTGAACCGATTCCTAAAGTTTCATGTCTAATAATATCTCCTGCTTTTAAATCATCATTACTTCCAGCAACATACATCTTTGATGTATCAATTTGTTCTTCAAGCGAGAAATCATTGATGTTTTGATTATCTATAAATGCATCATCTATTTCCTTTAAGAATCTTGAAGGAGGATTAGATGATACTTTACCATATAGGACTCTACTTCTAGTATTAGTCATATATAGTATTTCTTTTGCTCTTGTTATAGCAACATAACAAAGTCTTCTTTCTTCTTCTATTCCATCTTCTTCATCAAATGACATAGAATGAGGGAATATTCCTTCTTCCATTCCTACAAGGAAGACTACATCAAACTCCAAGCCTTTAGCTGCATGAATAGTCATTAAAGTGATTTCATCACCACTTTCACGATGTTGAGACATATCAGCTACAAGTGTAACTTGTTCTAAGAAATCTCTTAAATCAGCAGATCCTTCTTTTTCTTCAAAACTTTGAGCAACTGATTTAAATTCCATCAAACTGTCTAGTCGTAAGCCAGCAGTTAAATCATCTTTACTTTCTTGTTCATACTCTTCTTTCATACCTGTTTTAGTAATAATAGTATCAACAAGTTCAGTTATACTCATCTTATTTGAGTCTTCTGTTAATTCATCAATAAGCTTTTTAAATTCAAGTTCTTTTTTAGATGAAAGACAATCATACATTGACTTACCTTCATTATCAGCAAGATCTTCTAACTTGTCAATTGATGTATTACCAATTCCTCTTTTAGGAACATTTATAATTCTTTTTAAAGATACTGAATCAGAATGATTATAAACTACTCTAAGGTAAGCAATTAAGTCTTTTATTTCTTTTCTATTATAGAAATATATTGAACCAACTATTCTATACGGAATGTCATTCTTAACAATTTCCTCTTCAAATATACGTGATTGACCATTTGTTCTATAAAGAATAACAATATCTTTTCTTGGAACACCTTGAGATATTAAATCTTTTATTTCAGATACTACATAATGAGCTTCATTTGCTTCATCATAGCATCTCTTATATTTAATTTTTAATCCGTCTCCCTTTTCACTCCAAAGTTTTAAATCTTTTCTATGAACATTATTTTTTATAACATCATTTGCCGCATTTAATATATTATTTGTACTACGATAATTTTCTTCTAATTTAATAACCTTGCATTCTTTATAATCTTTTTCAAAGTATTCTATATTCTTATAGTCTGCTTGTCTAAAAGCATAGATGCTTTGATTCATATCACCCACTACAAATATATTTCTATATTTAGATGCAAGTAATTTACAAAGTTTATATTGAATTGGGTTTGTATCTTGATACTCATCTACTAAGATAAACTTAAATCTTTCTTGATAGTAATCAAGTATATCTTCGTTTTGTTCTAACAACTTAACTGGTTTTAATAGTAAATCATCAAAATCTACTACATTAGATTCAGTTAAAGTTTTTTGATATTTTCTATATACTGCAGTATAGATTTTATCTAAAGGAGAACTCATAGTTCTTTCTATTTCAATATCACTTAATCCTTCATTTTTAATTAAAGATATTCTATTACGAATAGCATATGGATTAAATTTTTTAGGATCTAAGTTTTCACTTTTTAATATTCTTTTAATAATAGATAAAGAGTCATCTGAATCTATTATGGTAAAGTTATTATCTAAATCACATAGATTATAATATCTTCTTAATATAGATAAACCAAATGAGTGAAATGTTCCTATGAAAGAAGATATATCTCCGTGGATATTTCTAACTCTTTCCTTCATCTCATTTGCTGCTTTATTAGTAAATGTAATAGCAAGTATATTATAGTCTTTTACACCATTTTCAAGTAAATGAACTATTCTAGTTGTTAATACTTTTGTCTTACCTGATCCAGCTCCTGCCATTACTAGACAAGGTCCTTCAATATGCTTTACTGCTTCAAGTTGTTCTTTATTTAATGTTTTCATGTAATCCATATTAATCACCTATATAATATTTTACTTTATTTTAGGTGTTTTATCTACCAAAAGAAAAAAGATAGCAATTTTATTTGCTATCTTTTAAAAGTATTTTTATGAACCTACTGAAACATATCTTTTTTGCCCTCTTCTAAATAGAAGAACAGCAAATATACAGAAGATAATAACTGTAAATGGAGATAACATATAAAGTATATTATTAGATTTTCCTAATAAATATAATAATGGGTAATAGTTAACACATCCATATGGAATTAAAAATGTGAAGATAAATACAACTGGCTTTTTAAATACTCCAATTGGATATTGAGCCATGTGTTTTCCTCCGTCACATATTAAGTTTTTTATTTCTAAACCTTGAACAGTTAAAAAACAATAACTTGCGGCAATTAAGAAAATTGCAGAGAAAATCATTACACTTCCCATTAACATGAAGATAAGTGTTAATACTCTTGGAAGAGTTAATGATAAATGAAGATTAACTATAGATATTACAAGAATAATAATAGTTTGAATTAATCTAGATAATTTAACTAAGTCAGCCTTAGAACATATTATTTGAAGCATAATACTTCTAGGTCTAACTAGTAATCTATCATATGATCCATCTATTATTAAATCTTCAAATTTATCTACTCCACGGAAGAATGTTTCATTTATAGAAAATCCAAATTGAATAATTCCATAACAAAGCATTACCTCATAAAGAGTAAATCCTTTGATATTATTGAATTTAGAAAATAAAGCTATGATTATAAAATAATTTGAGAATAAGACAAAGATTTGAGCAATGAAAGCCATGATAAATGATTTTTTATATTCCATATCTGTTTTAAAGTGCATAGATAAACTTTTTAAATAATACTTCATTCTATCCACCTTGTACAACTGCTCTTCTAAGAGCTTTATTAGTTAATATATTACCAAGTATAACAAATGCAATTAACCATAGAACTTCACAAAGAAGAAGTTGTAATCCTTCTACAGGAGAAGTATAACCAACATAAATATTAAATGGTAAATCACATATATATCTAAATGGTAAGATATAAGCTATTTGTTTTAATACTCCAGGGAATAAGGCAATTGGAACTACTCCACCTGAGAATATTTCACCTATTAAAGTAAATATTACTAGGATACCTTTTCCATCTAAAGTAAAGAAAGTTAAGATATGGAATATATATGCAATCGCAGTTACTAGAAAACTAGATAAAACTAATGAAAGAATAAATACCAAGAATGAAAAAACTGATGATGGTACCATTAACTTATAAGGATTTGGTAAAATCATTGCAAGTATAATAATTGGAATGAATCTTAAGGAAACACCTGCAATTCTTTGGCCATATAAAGATGCATACCATTTCTTAAAGAACTTAATTGGTCTACATAATTCATAGGCTATATCACCAGTTCTTATAAGTTTAATAAAATCCTTTTCAACTATCATAATATAAGTAAGAAAGTAAAATGCTTGATTTAGCCATAAGTAACTAACTACTTGTGATAGGTTTAAATCTAGATTTGCTGAACCAGATTCATAAAAAGCAATATAAACAAAGATATACATGAAAGCAAAGAATGCTTGAGTAAGTATACCTGCTATGGCTGCTGCTCTATAAGTAATATTATTTATAAACTTTGTCTTAAATATAGAAAAGTATAATTTCATATATTAAATATTAAAGTTTCTATATAGTTTAATTATTGTATTATCAATATTTTCATTTTCTATTTCAACATCGGTAATATCTATTTTACTTCCTAACTGTTTTAAAAACTCTGATATAGTAATTTTATTAACATCAATAATAAATTCATATCCAAGTTCATTTTTGGTTTGTTTTTCAACACCTTGTTTTTTAACCATGTTTAGTTTATCTTTGGTTTCTATAATTACCCTTTTACAGTTACCAAATTCATTTTTTAACTTCTTTAATGTTCCATCGTAAAGAATTTTTCCTTTACCAATTAGAATAATTCTTTTAGCTAGAGCTTCAATATCACTCATATCATGAGTGGTAAGAATAACAGTAGTCTTATACTTTTTATTGAGATTTTTAATAAAATCCCTCACTGTTTCTTTTGAAATCGCATCAAGTCCGATTGTTGGTTCATCCAAGAAAAGTATTGATGGTTTATGTAAGAGTGATGCTGCAATTTCACAGCGCATTCTTTGACCTAGACTTAATTGTCTAACAGGTATTTGAATGATGTCTTTAATATCAAGCATTTTAACAAGTTCATCTTTAGTCTTTTGATATTCTTCATCATCTAATTTATAAATTTCTTTTAATAAATCAAATGTTTCTTCGGCCGGAATATCCCACCAAAGTTGAGAACGTTGTCCAAATACTACACCTATGTTTCTAACATATTTTTCACGGTTTTTAAATGGAATCATTTTATCAATCTTAATTGTTCCTGAATCAGGTTGTAGGATTCCACTTAGCATCTTAATAGTAGTACTCTTTCCTGCTCCATTTGGTCCTATGTAACCAACAATTTCTCCCTTTTCAATTTGGAATGATATATCTTTTACAGCATCAATATAGATATAATTCTTCCTGAAAAAGGACTTTAAAGCTGCTTTAAGACCACTGGATCTTTTAGCAACCTTAAAGGTTTTATTGATATGACTCACATCAATATACGACATTTTAAAATTCACTCTCCTTCCAACGCAAAAAGGCTCGATAAGTACCGAGCGGGGGTGGAATGTTCCCTTTTCAGCATTATCAAGCTTTTTTGTAAATGTCAAAATAAATATAAAACCAAATTATTCTCTTGTCAACAATTATTTTAATCTTAACACTTTTTCAAAATTATCCCCTGTTAAAGAGGTTAAAGTTTGATTTAGATGTTTTTTGTTAACATAGATACTTTCAAGAAACTCGTTATACTCTTTAGCACTTAACTTCGTGCTTTCATCTTCTACTGTAAGACTGCTTCTTTCAAGATCTATTTTTCCACTTCCAAGTGTATTAATTGTAAAAGTATTTCCATTACTTAAATATTGATCAAGATGTCCATATAACTCAAGATTTCTAATTGGAGAATTAAATCTATTTTTTGTAGTATTAATAGTTGAATATAATTTATACCTTCCATCTCCAAATATCATATAAGTTTTATAATAATTGAAGAAATCAATTAAAGGTTTATACTTTCCAAATAAGTCCAAATACTCTTTTATAATTTCATCACTTATATTCAAATCTTTCTTTTTAAAATTATCATCAAGTAGGTAATAACCATTAGTAACAAATGACTCTAGTTTTCCTTCATTATCTACAAAATAAACAAAGTTTTCATCTGCATCAATTAATGATGGATTATCTAATACCATCTTTAATTCTCTTACTCTTTCAGATTTAGATGGTGTAAGAAAATCAAGTACTTCATAGCCATCTCCAAATTCTAGACTTTCTAACTTACCATAATCTTCAATCATTTGTTTATGAGTTCCCAGAATTGTATCTCTAACATCTCTTAAATTAATTGAATTTTCGAAGTTTACTTCTTGATTTTTAAAATGATAATTTGTTCTACACATATCACTTGGTTGAATTGCATCTGTGTAGATCATATTAAATTCCTTTACTGCTTTATCTAACTTATTCATACATCCTCCTATTTTCACTACAATTATAACAAATAATACAAAAGAAAAAAGGAATTATAATTATAATTCCTTGCTAATTTATTGAATATCTGCGTATAAGGCATTTACTTTAGGGATTGTTTTATTTGCCCCCATAACAGTAGTATATGACTGATTGCCTGCCATATATCCGTATATTTTAACCATATCATGCTCTATTAGTCTTTGAGAACTTTCGCTAGAAATATACACAACATATATAGGATTATTGCATGAATAGCCATCATAATACTGATATTTTTTACAATCAACATAAATCATGTAAGAAATACTATCTACTACTTGAGTAACTTCACCAAACCAATATGCACGTTGTCCATAATACTTATCGGGATCTCTAAGCACATCTTTATAGTTTAGTTTTTGACATGAATCTTTATAATTCTTTATTTCTTGAACTTTTCGTTCTTCCTCTTCTCTCTTAAGATCATCCAGCGTTTTCCCTGTGTTATTTCCATTTGAATCTAAAATGTGAAAATCATTTAAGTGTTCACTATAATTGCTAACGTCAGTTGAAACTATAGAACCAATTTGTGTTAATTCATCCGTATAGCATGAAAATTTTAACTCATTTATATTATCTATTGATTTATCAATTTCAACAAATAGTTTATCAGCAGCAAGTGCACAGCTATACATCGTTACACCAGAATAAACTCTTCTCATCTCAACGTTAAACTTTCCCTCATCATTCTTTTTCGCTGAATATACACTATCAAATAGTTCATCATCAGAATACTTTAGAAATCTTATTTTTTCTTTTAATTCTCTAATTTCATCAATTACACCTGTAGTAATTTTGATTGTGTGATAAGTGTCATCTTTTTTGGATGAGTTACCTGCTGATATACCTAAAATTAAAATGACTAATAAAAATACAATTATACCTATTTCAACTTTTAACAGTTTTGATGGTTTCTTTATTGTCTTATCTTCTTTATCACGTTTTTCTTCATTCTTTTGAAAAATGTTTCCGATTCTTCCAAATTTATTCTTCATACACACCATCTCCTAGGTTTATAATAGCATACCCCCCCGTGTAAATATACACTTCTTGCTTTACAACGAATTTACACACAAAAAAAGAGGTTTATTAACCTCTTAATTTAGCATCTAGGTTCTTAGTTACATATTCAATAACATTGTTGAATGCTTGCATTACTTCTTCATCAGATAAAGTACGAGTTGCATCTTTAAATGTTAAATTATATGTCATTGATTTCTTACCAGGTTCAACATCACGATAGATATCAAATATTTCAATACTGTCAAGAAGTCTTCCGCCCGCTTTTCTAATAGCAGCTACTAATTCATCATTAGTAGTATTATTATCAACTACGAAGTTAACATCTTTCTTAATTTCAGGATATTTAGAAGTTTCCTTGAACTTAAGAGGTTTAACTGTTTTATTATATAACTCAGTCATAGATATTTCAGCAACATAGATTTCATCTTTCTTCATAGATGGATGAACTCTACCAATTACACCAATTGGTTGTCTATCAAGAAGAATTCTTGCTGACATACCTGGATGTAAGTCACTTATTTCTTCTGCTACAAAAGTATATCTATTTTTGAATCCTAAATAATCAAGTAAGTTACAAATAATTCCTTTTAATGTATAAAAGTCTGCTTTTACTTTTGTTCCATTCCAATTATTTACTAAATAGTTACCTTTAACTAACATAGATACTTTTACATCTTCTGTTAAAGTCTTGTCATATGTTTTAGCTATTTCGTAAATAAGAATATCTGAAACCTTACGAGCTTTGTTATATTCATATGTATTAATTAAACTTGGAATTAAAGTTGTTCTTAATACAGATTTATCCATACTCATAGGATTTGGTAATAGCATATTTTCTTTGTCTTCATATTTGAATAGACTAGCCATCTCAGGAGAAACTAAAGTATAAGTTTTAATTTCATTTAATCCTAGAGTTCTAAGTCTTCTAGTTATAGCTTTTCTAATAGCTACATCTCCAACATAAACACCTCTTCTAGTTGGAACTCTTGGAAGTGTAGCTTTTAAATTATGGTATCCATATAATCTACCAATTTCTTCAGCAAAATCTTCTACATTTGGTTCAACATCTAGTCTTCTAGTTGGAATAATTACATGGAAATGTCCATCTTTTAAAGTATATTCAAAATCTAATCTATGTAATTCTTCTTCAATATGAGCATCATCAATTTCAATACCAAGTATTCTATTGATATCTGCAGCAACAAAGTCGATTTCTTTTAAAGTCTTATCTACTTCATCATGAAGTACTTCACCTGTACAAACTTCACCCTGTGCATATCTTTCTAGAAGTGCACAGCATCTATCCATAGCAAGTCTTGTATATTCATAAGAAAGACCTTTACCATATCTAATTGAAGCTTCAGATTTAAGATTTAATCTTTGAGCAGTTATTCTTGTCTTAGCTGCATCAAAGATAGCTGCTTCAATGAAGATATTCTTAGTATTTTCATCTACTTCAGTATTTTCTCCACCCATGACACCTGCTATACATGTTGGTTTTTCACCATCAGTAATAACAATATCAGTTGGTAATAAATCTCTACTAGTTCCATCTAAAGTAATAATTGTTTCATTATCTTTAGCATTTCTTACTAATACTTTCTTACCAAGTTTATCTGCATCAAAGAAATGAGTTGGTTGTCCAAATTCTAACATTACGAAGTTAGAAATATCTACGATGTTATTAATTGGTCTCATTCCTGCTGCAATGATTCTTCTTTTTATCCAATCAGGAGATTCACCAATTTGAACATTCTTAACCATCTTACCTAAATAATAAGGACAATCTTTAGTTTCAACTTCTAATTTAACGTAGTCATTTACGTTTTCTTTTGTTTCTTTATAATTTGACTCAGGTAATTTAACTTGTTTACCTAGAATAGTTCCTACTTCATAAGCAAAACCAATATGATAGTAGCAATCATTATTTCTATGTTTATGAATATCTACATCATATAGAGTTTCTTCAATACCAAGGTATTCAATTGGATCTTTTCCAACTGGAGCATCACTTGGTAATTCTTCGATACCTTTAGCATATGTTTCTTCAGTTTTTTCTTCAAGACCAAGTTCAAATAAAGCACATATCATACCATTTGATTCTTCTCCTCTGATCTTACCTGCTTTGATTTCGAATCCGCCTGGTAAAACTGCTCCAGGAAGAGAAACTATTACTTTAAGTCCTTTTCTTACATTAGGTGCACCACATACAATTTGTACTGGTTCTTCTTCACCTACATTAACTTTGCAAACATGTAAATGATCTGAATCTGGATGATCATTACATTCAACTACTTCACCGATAACAAGATTATCAATATGATTAGATACTACATCTTCAATATTAACACCAGCTTTAGTAATCTTAGTTGCAAGTTCTTTTAAATCTATTCCTTCAAGGTCTACATAGTCCTTGACCCAATTCATACTTATCATATTAGTTCTCCTTTCTATCGAAATTTTCAGTTTCTCTTAAATCAGTATTATAGAATACTCTTAAATCATTAATACCATATTTAAGCATTGCACATCTTTCAGCACCAAATCCGAATGCAAAACCATTCCAAACTTTTGGATCATAACCACAGTTTCTTAATACATTAGGATGAACCATACCAGCACCACTAATAGTAATCCATCCAGTATTCTTACAAATATTACATCCTTTACCCTTACAGTTGAAGCATGAAATATCCATTTCTACTGAAGGTTCAGTAAATTGATAATAAGAAGGACGGAATCTAGTTTCAGTATCTTCACCAAACATTCTCTTAGCAGCAACTTCAAATGTTCCTTTTAAATCAGATAATGAGATATCATGATCTACAAGTAAACCTTCGATTTGCATGAATTGATGTGAATGAGTTGCATCATCGTCATCTCTTCTATATGTTTTTCCTGGGCAAATCATTCTAACTGGTTCAACACCTTTTTTCTCAAGCATAACTCTTGCTTGTACTGGAGATGTTTGACTTCTTAGAAGAATATCTTCATCTTTTAAATAGAATGTATCTTGAGCATCTCTTGCAGCATGTCCTTTTGGTATATTAAGTAACTCAAAGTTAAATCTATCTTCTTCTACCTCAGGTCCATCTACTACATCATAACCCATAGACATAAATACATCTTCAAAGTCTTCAATTACTTTTTCAAGTATTGAAGGAGCGCCTTCTTTAATTTCTAATCCAGGTAAAGTAACATCAATTTTTTCAGATGATAACTTTTCATTTAATATTGCATCATTAATTTCTTTTTCTTTTGCTGCAATGATTTCAGTTACTTCATCTTTAATAGAGTTAGCAATCTTACCTACTTCTTTTCTTTCTTCAATTGAATAATCTTTCATATTCTTTGTTAATTCAGTTATAAGACCTTGTTTACCAATATACTTAGCTTTGATATCAACAATATCTTGTAATGTTTTAACATTCTTAATATCTTCTTCAATTGATGTCTTAATTTGTTCAACTTTTTCTTTCATAATTATTCCCTTCCTTCTAAAATAAAAAAAAGCCAAGAATTAAAGGACGAGATATTACCCGTGGTACCACCTTAATTCATGACTTAATCATGCACTTATTAGTTTTAACGCGCTTAAGCGATCAACACTCCTACGTTGAAATTTCATCATATATATGCTAAGGATACTTTCAGCCGATGATATCCATTCTCTAATAGTTTAATATATGATTACTAAGACGTAATCTTTGCATTGCTAAATGTATTTTATTACATATAGCATTTATAGTCAAATAAAAAACTGGTAAAAAACCAGTTTTTATTAGATTAATACTAAGATTACTAGTACAACAGCAGTAACTACGATCATAGCTACTAAGAATTTCCAAATAAATTTGAAATATTCTTTAACACTGATACCCATAGTTTGTAATCCAATAGCAAGCATTGCACTTGTTGGCATTACAAATGACATAATACCATATGCAAATTGTGAAGCTAATGCTACAACTGCTGGAGTTTCAGTACCAATAGCTGTTAATAAACCTGCAAGTGATTGCATAGTATATTGATATTCTACTCCAAAGATTGAAGTGATAGCTGTAGTAGTCATCCAAGTAAATACATTATCACCAAATATTTCATAAATGCTATTAGCAATATTTGGAGTTGTTGGGAAGAAGTAGAATGTTTCTAATACAATATAAATTATAAATACAATTAATACTGTTTTTGCTACTTTCTTCATTCCGTCGAAATATCTTTCAACTATTTCCATAAAGTTAACTTTATAAATAATAGCTAAGATAGCAACGATAACTACAGATAAACCAAATACATGGAATTGTGTCCAAGCACCAAATGCAGCTGCAGTAGTACCTAAAATAAACTTGAATATTGTAGTACCAAATAATGTAGCTTCCATTAGTTTAGTATGTAAATCATTAAATGCTGTAACTCCAATTGCATCCCAATTAACAAATGCAATTAAAGTAATAAGCATAAATAAACCAAATGTAATTGCCATTGGTACAATATTAACTTTTTTAACTTTAGTTTTTACACTCTTCTTTGCACCTTTCTTAGTCTCAGCAACTACTTCCTTTGCTTCTACTGGTGCAAATAAATCAACTGCTAATTTTTCTTCTTTCTTACCGTTTACTTTTTGTTCTTCAATTGCTAAATAACTAAGTAAAACAGCACCAATAACAAATACGATTGCAATAGCAATATATTCTTGGGTGAAACTTGTTAATGAGAAGTTTGAAGAAATTATCTTTGCTACATTACCATTTAATGTAGAACATAAAACTCCTAGTAAAATTCCACCGAATGAAGATATAAATGCATTAACTTTAGTTAATTTAACTTTAGATGCAATATTTAAAGTTAAAGGAACTAAAATAAATAATACAGCATAATCAGTTACAATACTTGCTAAAGCTGCATAAACAACCATAGAAACAATTGTAAATACTGTCTTATTACTGAATTTCTTAGCAATACGATCTGTCATTTCTTGATAAGCATCTATTTTAGATATAAAACCATAGAAACCTGCTACGATAAATAAGAATAAGAATACAAGTGGAAAATAGTTAAATCCTAATAATCCATAAGTAGTAATATCAAATAAACCTACTCTATTGAAATCGTCAGCAACTAGTTGACCAGCATTAAATGATGCATTTGGTACTAACCATGTTAAAACAATAGCTATAACTAAAACAATACTTACTAGTTTAAATAAACCATGTTTTTCTAAAAATTTCATCTTTCCGTCCTCCTATCTACAATTATAACACAATAAAAGAGATGTAAATAAATTTTTTACATCTCTATAATACATTGAAAAAGTATTTTAAATATGGTCTTTCAGCATTAAGTGTTGTAGGTTCACCATGTCCTGGATATAACGTTATATCTTCTGTTCTATCTAACATTTTTTGAATAGATAGTTTCATATCAACATTATTTGCTCCATCCATATCTGTTCTTCCAATTCCACCTTTAAAGATAAAGTCACCATCAAACATTATCTTATAATCTTTAAAATAAAAGGAAACTGCATCATTTAAATGTCCTGGACAAGGAACTACATCAAATGTGAAATTATCAATTGTATTAGTACCTTCTTTTAAATTATTCTTAGAATAAATTGGACAATTAAATCTATTAAAAATATCAGTAATAGCTCCTATATGATCAGGATGACTATGAGTAATTAAAATACCAACAACATTCTTTTGTGTATCAATGTTAGCAAGTATTCTTTCAGGTTCTGCACCTGGATCTATAACTAAACAAGAATTTCCTTTTTCAATAATATAACAATTAGTTTGTAAGTCACCAACGACAACCATTTTTATATTCACGGAATCACTGCTTTCTTTATATTTTACCTTATGTTATAATTATACTAGGTGGTAAAAATGAATGCAAGACTTATGATTTTTGTTACAGTAGCTGTAATTATTGTTGTTCTTGTTTGTGTATATTTTTATTATTTATCAAAGTTAAAATTCTTTAAATCAAGAGTTGATAGTTCTATAAGTGTTATCAATGATGAGTTAGAAAATAGATATAATTTAATATTAGAAACTAAAACTAATGTTGAAAAAACTACAAAAAAAGAAGTAGATATTTATTCTAATCTAGAAAATATAAAAAATACTAATATTACTTCATATGATCTTGATAAACAAATTACTGAAGCAATTAATACATTATATTTAATACAAAATGATTATCCAAAATTAGCAGAGAAAAAAGAATTTAAAGAAACTGTTAGAAAATTAGAAGAATCTGATACTAAATTAACAGCTGCTAAATCATTTTATAATAAAAATAATGCTTCATTAATAAGTATATTAAAGAAATTCTTACCTGGTATTGTAGGAAAATTTAATAAAATATCTATATTACCTTATTATGATTCAGTAGACCTTTTTGAAGAAGAAAACAAAGATATAGAAGAATAAAAGACGTTTTAAACGTCTTTTTTATTTATTTAAATTCCAATTAATTTCTTTTATATTATTCTTTTTTAGAAACTCATTAGTTTTAGAAAAAGGTTTAGATCCAAAGAAACCGTTTCTAGCACTAAAAGGAGATGGATGAGCGCTTTCAATTACTAAGTGTTTAGGATTAGTAATAAATTCTTTTTTACTTCTAGCAAAGTTCCCCCATAGAATAAATATAACTGGTTCTTCTTTTTCGTTTAACTTCTTTACTATATAATCAGTAAACTTATCCCAACCTATTTTAGAGTGAGAATTAGGTGTATCTTTTATAACAGTAAGTGTTGAATTAAGTAAAAGTACTCCTTCTTTAGCCCAGTTTATTAAGTTACCACTTGTAACTGGAGGGTATCCTAGATCACTTTCTAATTCTTTATAAATATTCTTTAAACTAGGAGGAAGTTTTACTCCATCTTTAACAGAAAAAGATAGTCCATGAGCTTCTCCTTCTCCGTGATATGGATCTTGTCCCATTATAAGAACTTTTGTATCTTTGAAGCTTGTTTGTTTAAGTGCATTAAATAAATCTTCTTTAGGTGGATATATTGTCTTTTCTTCATACTCTTTATTAACGTATGCCATTAAATCTTTAAAGTATGAAGTATCTATTATATCTTTTAAGACGTTATCCCAATCGTTTCCTATCATTTATATCTTCCTTTTCTATATACAATTATTATATCAAAAAAGTTACCAACTATTTATGGTAACTTTCATTATTTAATATCTTAAATGATCTATAAATTTGTTCTAGAAGTAGACATCTAAATACTCCATGTGGATAAGTATTTCTTCCAAATGATAATCTATAATTAGATTTTTCTAATACTCTTTCATCTATTCCATCAGAACCACCTATTATAAAAGTAATAGATGGATAATTAATAAATGTCTTATCAATTAAATCTGCTAGTTCAGGAGATGATAAATTCTTACCACCTATTTCCATGGTAACAACAAAGTCTTTATTATTTAAAAGTTTTAATATTAAGTCTCCCTCAGATTTAATATTTGAGTCTTTTAGCTCCGTAACTATAACTTTATGATACTTAGTTAATCTAGTTAAGTAATCATCTGCCATTTGAACTAAATATTTATCTTTTAATTTTCCAACACATATTATATTAATCATTAATTCTTCAAATCCACTCTTTCTCTTTGTTTAGCAATAACAAAGTTTTTAAACATAACATCATTTTCTTTTAAAACATCAAGTACTTCTTTTAGAGCAACATCAGGATCATTATTCTCTTTTGAAAGGTGAGCTAATGCTATTTTCTTGGTATTAGGACCAATTAACTTAGATAGATAAAAACCACATTGAGCATTAGAAAGGTGCCCTTTATCAGAAAGAATTCTTTTCTTTAACCAAGCAGGATATCTTCCATGCATAAGTAACTCTACATTATGATTTGATTCAAATTCATAATAAGTATGATTTTCTAACTTTTTAAATAACTTTCCATTTATATAACCAGTATCAGTTATATATACAAATGATTCATCACCTTCATGAATAATGTATGCACGACTCGCAGGCGCATCATGACTAGTATGAACCATTTCTACCTTTAATTCGTCTTCTTCAAAATCTCCGAATTTATAGTTTATATTATTATATTCTTTAACATAATCTATTTCATTTACCATTTCTTCATCTATAAACAAAACAGGATTATTTTTATTTAAAAATACTTTCAAAGCCCCCGTATGATCAGAATGCGTATGAGTTATAAATATATAATTGATATCTTCTGGAGTAACATTTACTTCCGCAAGTTTATCTTTAATATACTTATAATTCATACCTGCATCAATTAACATTTTTTTAGTTTTTGTTTGAATTAATACTGAGTTTCCTTCTGAACCACTGGCTAGTATTGAAACTAGCATTTAAATGCCTCCCTACAAGGATTTAATGCAGCTCCACCTTCAGTCATTATTTGGAAATGAAGGTGTGTTCCTGTTGAGTTACCTGAACTACCCATGAAACCTATTACTTGTCCTTGGTTAACTTGTTGTCCAACATGAACTATCATTTGGTTAACAAGGTGAGCATAGTAAATCGTATATCCTTTTGGAGATTTAATAAATACATAGTTACCCCATCCATGACCACATCTATTACCATAGTAACCACGGTTTGGACAACCACCTGATACATCAACTACAACACCTGAAGTTGATGCATATATTGGTGAACCTAAACCAGTTCCTGAAATATCTATTCCATCGTGGTGAGATCCCCAACGCCATTCAAATCTTGATGTAATAATATATGGCACATTAGTTGGCCAAATATATTCACCATTACCACGGTTAGGATTAACATAATTACCACCTGGGTTATAGTAAACTTTAGTTCCTCTTGTAATTACTTCATCTACAGTTGGTACAATTGTTTCTTTATTAGAAATAATAAGGTTAACAATTTGACCATTTACATAAAGAATATCTTGAGTAATCTTAGTCTTACCATTTTGTCCAGCAGTTGTTACTTCTTTAAAGTCTATATATTTAGAATTATCATCAATATATTTAGTTTGATATGCAATATCCACTACTTCAACTACTTGTTTACTATATTTAACAGATACAAGTGGATTAATTAAACCAATATTAATTTCTTGTCCAGCTACTAAAATATCATCATAAGATATTTTAGGATTAGCAACTAATAATTCTGAAATATTTAAGTTATTACTTTCAGCAATCATATCTAAGTTTTCATTTTCTTTAATATTAACTGTTTTTTGTTTTTCGTTAGTACCAAACATCAAATACATTGCTAATTCTTCTTGATCATTAAATATCTTATTTTCAGTAGATATGTAATCTTCTTTTATAGAAATTGTTTCTGCAAAATAAACTGAAGTAATTATTTCACCTTGGTCTATTATCTCAGATTGACTACCTGATTCATAATTACCTAGTTCTTTCTCACCTATAAATGCTACTGCAGTTTTATAAAGTGCATTTTTAACTATATCTTTATCAAGAGTATATATTTTAGTTTGAGTTAAACCACTTTCTAGTATTGTTGATGAAGATTCACTATTATAGTTAATAGTTACTGTATAGCCTTTAATAGTAAAAGGTTCTTTTTCTTTTACTTCATCATATATTTTTTTCTCTGAAACCACATCATTATTATAAGTATAAATCTTATTAATACTTAGTCCTTCTGGTGGATATACTTTATCAACATTATATTTTCGTTTAATTTCATCTTGCTCTTTATCTATCATATTTAATAGAGCATCTTTTGATTTAATTAAACCTATTTTTTCTCCATTTAAATAAACTTGATAAGCTTCATCCGGATCTCCTAAGTCTCTATGATCCATACCAACAAAGAATAATAAAATAATAAGTAAACATATTGATAGTACACTAATTATTTTATGTTTCATAACATCACCTAATTTTCTTCATTTTCTTTATGAATTTTATCGCATTCTTGGAATTTACTAATATTTCTATGGAACATTAAATCTATATCTTTTACAGCACCATTTCTGTGTTTTGCAACGATTAATTGTGATGCTGAAGTGTTATTTAATTTATCTGTTTTATTATAGTAATCTTCTCTATATAAGAATGCTACAATATCGGCATCTTGTTCAATTGATCCAGACTCTCTTAAGTCTGATAGCATAGGTCTTTTATCTTCTCTTTGTTCAACTTGACGAGATAATTGAGCTAATGCAATTACTGGTATTTTAAGTTCCATGGCCATAGTCTTTAGACTTCTTGAAATATCAGATACTTCTTGTTGTCTATTAGAACCATATCCTGGACCACCTGTAATCAATTGTAAGTAGTCGATTATTATTAATCCTAATTCATGTTGTTCAGCAAGTCTTCTACACTTTGCTCTTATTTCACTTATAGTGATATTTGTTGCATCTTCGAAGTAAATTGGAGCATCTGCAAGAACACTTGCAGCTTCATTGATTTGTTTCCAGTCATCATTATTTAATTGACCAGTTCTTAATTTATAAGCATCAACTGCTCCTTCTGCAGCAAACATACGACTCATTAATTGGTCAGCACCCATTTCCAAGTTGAATAAACATACACCTTTACCACTTGAAAGAGCTGAATTAACAGCTAAATTAAGTGCAAATGCTGTTTTACCCATGGCAGGACGTGCTGCAATAACTATAAATTGATTTGGTTGTAATCCACCTGTTAATCTATCAAAATCTCTAAATCCAGTAGCAATACCTGTTACTTCATTTCCATTTTTAGATAATTGTTCTAGATTTGCAAGCGCTTGAGATACAACCTCAGAAGACATTTTAAAATCTCCAGCTTGTCTTTGTTTTGTTACAGTAAGAACATCTTTTTCGGCTGAATCAACTAATTCAGTTGTATTAAGATTACTATCTCTTGCTGTTCTTTCAATCTTTTCACAAACTTCAATTAATTTTCTTCTTAATGCTTTTTCTTTAACAATATCAATATAAGCATCTATATTGGAAGCAGATACAACAGACTTAATTACTCTACCTAAGTACTCAATACCACCTATAGAATCAATTGATTTTTCATTTTCTTCAATTTGATTCTTTAAAGTTAAGGCATCAATTACCTTGTTGTCTTTATGTAAATCAAATAATGCTTCAAATATTTTCTTATGTTTATCATCAAAAAACATTTCTTTAGTTAAAGAATTACATACTTTATCTAAAGCAGTTTTTGACATGATTGCACATCCAAGTGCATTCATTTCAGCATCTAGATTTTTTGGATCTGTATTTAGTTCATTGTTTATTTCTGTTGCTCTTGCCATAATATCCCCCTATTTGACGTTAATGTTTATTTTTGCTACTACTCCTTTATATAAGTTTAGTTCTACTTCATGAACTCCAAGTGAATCAATTACATGATCACAATGAATTTTTTTCTTATCGATATCAAAATTCTTTTTCTTAAGTTCATCAGATATTTGCTTTGTAGAAATAGTACCAAACATCTTTCCGTCTTTTCCTGATTTTGCATTAAATACTATTGTTATTTTTTCTAGTTCTTTAGCCATTTCTTTGAATGACTCCACAGTTGCCTTTTCATCTTTTTCTCTTTTTTTCATTGTAAGTTCAAATTTATTCTTATTTGTACTGTTATATGGAATAGCTAATCCTTTATTAATAAGGAAATTATTTGCATATCCATCAGATACATCGATAATTTGATCTTTTTTGCCTTGTTTCTTTACATCTTGTAATAAAATAACTTTCATTTTAATCACCCACCAGTTCAATAGTATTATATCAAATATAATATATAAATGCATTAAATATAGGATTAATAATTATATAGAAAATTGTTTAAATAAAATACATATGTTAATATGTAATTGTATAGGATAGGTGATTATATGAACGTCCTTGAATTTACACAATTAAAAAATGATGATATAAAATGCAGATATACTAGTAAAAATGGTAATAGGAAAATACTTAGTACAAGAAATTCTATAGTATTACTAAAAGGATTAAATAAGATACTTAGTAATGAAAAATGCACTATTATAGAAAAGCGTGGAAAAGTATTTTTAACAACAAGTACTCAGTCTATTTGTCTTCATGATTATGAAGAGTTTAGATATGATCTTAAAAGATACATACCTAATGTTGTAAAACAAATAGATAAAGCAATGATGAGACAAAGGATTATAAGCATAAAACGTAGTGCATTAACTGCTACAGCAATCGCAAGTATAGTGTGTACAGGCTTATTAATCAATCCAACTACAGTAAATAGTATCGATAAACAACAAACTTTTATCGAAATGCCTCTTGAAAGAGAAAACATTCAAAACATTTATGACGATTCTTATATTGATAAAGTCCCTACTACAGAAACCGTAAATAATGATGAAGAAACTGTTATAGAAGAAACTGTGGATAATACAAATACTACCCCAACGTATAACTATGAAGTTAATATAAATTGTCCTGAAAATGCAACTGATCCTGAAATAATAGCTATACAAGAAACATATAGAGAAATAGCTAATAAAGTTGGTACTAAATGGGGTGTATCTCCAAATTTACTACTTGCAATGCTTACACAAGAAAGTCACGGTGCATATAGTAACTTAATGCAAATCCAAGATTGGTCCCACAAAGATGAAGTAATGGAAGTATATAACTTCAATACTAATCAAATGCAAAAAATTGTTGTAACAGATAATCCAGGTAAATACGCAAGTGATGTAATAACTATTACTAAAGCAGATTTAGATAATCCTTTTACTAATATATCTGTTGCAGCAATTATTTATAGAAATATATTTAATACATATGGTAAACAAAATCCAATTGCCTCAATAGAAATATATAATAAAGGTATAGGAAACTTTAATAAATCAATGAATAAAATGTATAATGATACAGGATTAACAAAAGAAGAAGTATTAGCAACTTTAGATAATACCGATTTTCTTAATTACTCATATGTATCTGGTCAAGGAGATCCAAATTATGTAGCAAATGTCCTACAATATTTAAATGGTGATATAACTATTACAATAATTGGTGATGATAATCAACTATATAATGTAACTTGTACTGTTAATAAAACACAAGAAAAGGAACTTAGTAGATAAGTTCCTTTTTTAATTCTCCCATTTGAAGTTTTCTACTTCATCTAGTTCTTTACCAGTTGTTCTTATTAAATCATGATGTTCTTTTAATTTATTAATACAATAATTCTTTAATTCAACATTTTCATTACCTAATAATCTAACTGTATCTATAACTAAATGATATCTATCAATATAATTTATAACTCTCATATCAAATGGAGTTGTAATACATCCTTCTTCTTCATATCCATGAATAACATCATAGTCACGATCTCTATCATATGTTAATTCTCTTATAACATTTGGATAACCGTGGAAGTTAAATATTGTTGGTACTCCTCTTAAGAATAGTGAATCATATTCAGCATCACTTAGAGTTTCTAGTTTTATTAAATCAACAACGTTAATAACTCTTACTCTTATACCTGCTTTTCTTAACATTTGAGTTGCTGCAAGTACTTCAAGAGTTGGAGTATCACCTGCACATGCAAGTATTACTTGTGGATCTTCATCACTAGCAAATTCCCAGATACCAATTCCCTTTTCACAATGTTTAAGTGTTTCTTCTTTGCTTAACCATTGAGGTCTTGGATGTTTAGATGCAACTACTACATTTATCTTATTTCTTGATTTTAAACATTTATCTACATAGTAGATTAATGAATTAGTATCATATGGTAAATAGATATTAGTTACTTCTCTTTTCTTACATAGAAGATGGTTTATTAAACCAGGTTCTTGATGTGTATAACCATTATGGTCTTGTTGCCATATATGGCTTGTTTCAATAATATTCAAAGAAGAAATATCTTTTCTCCAAGGAATTTCATTACACATTTTTAACCATTTAGAGAATATTCCTATCATTGAATCAATTACTCTAGCAAATGCTTCATATGAATGAATTATTCCGTGTCTTCCTGTTAATATATATGCTTCTAATGCACCTTCAGCAAAGTGTTCAGATAGATAAGAATCTAATACTCTACCATAATGTGCTACATTTTCATCTTTTTCAGTTATATCTAATAACCATTGTCTCTTAGTAGCTTCAAATACATGATTTAGTCTATTTGAAGAAGCTTCATCTGGACCAAATATTCTAAAATTATGGTTCATTTCATTAAGGACTACAACATCTCTTAAATATTTACCTAATTCCATCATGTCTTGTGCTTCAATGTTACCATGGTTAGCATCTAACATATAATTTGTTATAAGTGGTAATCTTAAATCTTTAAGTAATAATCCTCCATTAGCAGCAGGATTAGCACTCATTCTTCTATTACCTTTAGGTAAGAATGATATTACTTCTGATTTAACAGTACCATCTTCATTAAATATTTGTTCTGGATGATATGATTTTAACCAATTTTCCAATCTTTCTAGATTAGCAAGGTTGTCTTTATCAACTTGAAGAGGAACTTGGTGAGCTTTGAAACTACCTTCAACTTCTTCAGGTCCTGTCCAACCTTTTGGTGTTCTAAATACTATCATTGGCCATTTAGTATTTGAAACTTTTTCTGTTTCCCTGGCATTCTTTTTAATTTTAATTATTTCTGAAATGACTTTATCCATTGTTTCAGCCATTTTTTCTTGTAATTCATCAATATCTGATCCTTCAACAAAGTAAGGAATCCATCCAAATCCTTTGAATAAACTAGTTAAGTCATCATGACTAATTCTTGATAATACAGTTGGATTAGATATCTTAAATCCATTTAAATGTAATATTGGAAGTACCGCTCCATCTGTTACAGGATTTAGGAATTTATTAATATTCCATGAAGTAGCAAGAGGTCCTGTTTCTGCTTCTCCATCTCCTACTATTGCTGTACAAATCATATCAGGATTATCTAGCGCACCACCAAAAGCATGAATTAAAGAATATCCTAATTCTCCACCTTCATGTATAGATCCTGGTGTTTCAGGTGCTACGTGACTTGAAATTCCTCCTGGGAATGAGAATTGCTTAAATAACTTTTTAAGTCCTTCTTCATTTTGAGTAATCTCAGGATAAACTTCAGTATAAGTACCATCTAAATAACCATTAGTAACTGCAGTTTGACCACCATGACCTGGTCCAACAAAGTACATAATATTTAAATCATACTTAGTAATAACTCTATTAAGATGAGTAAATATAAAGTTTTGTCCAGGAATAGTTCCCCAGTGTCCAACTAGTCTTGGTTTAACATCAGATAATTCAAGTTTTCTTTTTAATAATGGATTATCTAATAGATATAGTTGTCCTACTGCAAGATAGTTTGTTGCATTAAAATATTTGTTTAATTGTTCATGTTCTTCTTGTGTTAAATAGTTATTCACACTAATCACCCTTTATTATATTAATTATAACATGATAACTATTTAATAAATAATAAAAGATTAGCATTTTACAGCTAATCTTTATCTATTTTTTCATTGTATGTTTTAGCATAGCAGCACGCCAGTTTAAAACTAAGTTTACTACATATCCTGATATATATACTGAAACAGCCATAATAAGATATGAAATAAAAATAGATAGTCCACTTCCACCTTCTTGAGAAACAGCTTCAGCAGAAGCAGCTCCAAGTATTACTAAAGAAATTGCACAGATTATACCCATTACATTAACAATTTTACCCATTTTTACTAAATCTTCAATTATCTTTTTTTCTTTCATCATAGCACAACTTTCCCTTCTGGTAAGTTATATTAGCACCACATGGTATTTAAGTCAAAAAAAATAATAATCTTAATGATTATTATTTTGCATCAGTTGATTTAAAAAAATACTCTTGGCTCTTAGCTCTAAGTGATAAATCTGAGAAATCACCTTTTATAAATTGAGGATAAGCTGCACATGCAATCATTGTTGCATTATCAGTACAGTATTTAAGAGGTGGAATAGAGATTTTAATGTTTTCATTCTTACATAATTTTTCAAGTTCACTTCTTAAGTATCCATTTGCAGATACACCACCTGCAACTATTACTTCTTTGAATTCTCCAGGATGTTGATCTAATGCAAGTTTTGTTTTTCTAACTATTTCATCAACTGCTATATCTTGGAATGTACGAGCTAAATCATATTTTCTTATTTCTTTACCTCTTTGTTCTTCATTATGACTTAAGTTAATTACTGCTGACTTAAGACCACTGAAAGAAAAATCTAGAGAGTCATTATCCATTGGTTTAGGTAAATCATAAGTGTGTTCACCTTGAAGAGCATATTTTTCTACATTAGGTCCACCTGGATATGGAAGTCCAAGTACTCTTGCTACTTTGTCGTAGCATTCACCTATTGCGTCATCTTTTGTAGTACCTAATACTTCAAACTCATAGTCACCTGTCATTCTAACTAATTCAGTATGACCTCCACTAACTACAAGAGCAAGTAATGGGAACTCTAATCTATCTACTAAATTATTAGCATAAATGTGACCTGCAATATGATGAGTAGCTATTAATGGTTTATCGTATACAAGTGATAATACTTTAGCAAATTCAACACCAACAAGTAATCCACCTAATAAACCTGGTGCATAAGTAACAGCAATGGCATCTACTTCATCAACAGTCATCTTTGCTTTATTAAGTAAATCTTCTAATACCATAGTTATATTTTCTGTATGCATACGAGATGCTATTTCAGGAACTACACCTCCATATAAGGCATGAGTATCCATTTGAGTTAATACAGTTGTAGCTATTTCTTCATATCCATTTTTAACTATTGAGATACTAGTTTCATCACAACTAGACTCGATACCTAATATATATACATCTTTTTTACTTAGCATTATCTCTCACCCTTTCCATTATTATCGCATCTTCTGTTTGATAATAATTTTTTCTTCTATAAATTTCTTTAAATCCTAATTTTTCATATACATGAATAGCTCTTGAATTAGATTCACGTACTTCTAACATTATTTTGTTATATTCTTCATTATCAATTACATATTGTAATAGTTCAGTTCCTATTCCTTTGTTTTGATAATCTCTTTTAACAATAATGTTAACTAAATCCATTATTTCAAAATGAGAATCTAAGTGAATAAAACCAACTATTTCTTTATTATCCTCATAAACATATACTCTTGAATAAGTTGTATTAAGAGTATCTTCCATATTATATAAATAGTCAAAGTTATCATGTAACTCTCTACCTATTCTATTGATTGCTTCTGCATCATAATAGAATGCTCTTCTAATCATGTTTAAGTGCCTCAATAACTTTAATATAAAGAGGATTTACTTTATGAGCAATTTCTTCTTGTTTAGTACTAAATAAGTCATATATCTTGTCGAAATCTATGTTGTTTTCAACAATAATACTTTCAAAGTTATTCTTTTCTACATATTCATTAAATTCAGAATTATTCATATAGAAGTATTCTCCATTTAAGTTATTATCTTTATCAAAAAGACCTCCAAATGCGCCTTTTAAATCCTTTATAATGGCTAATTTATTACCTTCTATATTACTTGATACTGCATACATTTCAAGGCTTGTAGCTACCTTAATTTTGATATTTAAAGTGTATGCTAAAGTCTTTGCAATTGTTACACCAAGTCTAACTCCTGTGAATGATCCAGGACCATTTATACATAGAATTTCTGATAAATCATGAACTGTAATATTATTATCATTTAATAATTCTACAAGCATAGGCATTATATAATCTGAATGATGCATTGTTGATTCTTTTTGTTTTTTATCAACAAATTTACCATCTTTATATAAAGCTAAAGTAATTAATGCATCATGTGTATCTATAAATAAAGAAAACATAAAATTCCTCCTTTTTTAAACAAGTGTATTATAACACCATTACACAAAAAAAGACACATAAGTGCCCTATAAAACGAAATTTACAACGTCTTCGTATTTTTGTCCGTGTGGTTCTAATGTAATAACACGAGTTTCTTCGTTAACTACTTTAAATTTGATGTCTAATCTTTCTTCAGGTAGTTTATCTTCAATGATATCTGACCATTCAATAATAGTTACACCATTACTATTAAAGTAATCTTGGAAACCTATTGTTTCGTCAGTTTCTTCTAAACGGTATACGTCCATATGATAAAGTGGCATTTCCCCATTTTCATATTCTTTAACAATGTTAAATGTTGGACTAGTAATATTTTCTTGGATTCCTAATGAACTCGCAAAGCCTTTTACAAATACAGTTTTACCTGAACCTAGTTCTCCATTTAAACAAATTACCATTCCTGGAAATTTCTCTGCTTCGATATTTTGAGCTAATTCCATTGTATCTTCTTCACATCTTGATGTATATTTATAATCCATTTTCTATCACCTATTATAATTATACCTATTTATATGTCACCCGCAAGAAAAATATTTTTAAAAGTGACAAGTATTTACTATTAGATTTCCAATCTATATAAAAACTGTTAATAAATAATATGTTATTAACAGAGATTTAGGCAAAAAAAAATAGTTTGCGACGACTTATCTTTGCATAAACTATTGTCAGCGTGTCAGTGCTTAACTTCTCTGTTCGGGATGGGAAGAGGTGTGCCCACTGAGCTATTATCACAAACTAATTTTTAACTATTTATTCGAATCTT